>Ga0247813_10000052_pt1 | contig 175866 bp, 188 predicted proteins | sample UWRJL169409C1_FD_180719 | JGI IMG/M metagenome (GOLD analysis project Ga0247813, IMG submission 180719) | Plant litter microbial communities from Arlington Agricultural Research Station in Wisconsin, United States - UWRJ-L169-409C-1 | ecosystem: Environmental > Terrestrial > Plant litter >...
CGTCTTTAATCATTGCTTGAAGCGGTTCGGCGTTTTTAGGGCGGAAATCTTGATCAAGAAGCACCATGTTAACGGCGATAGTTGCCATTGGGTTGCGACGCTGTGGGTCTGAGAGTGATGGAACTGCCTCTAATCTAACAGGGAAAGCCAACGCCTCATGAGGCGAGTAGCGAGCTTGTAGCTTAGAGAAGGCAGTATAAATTTCGCCATCGCGAAGAGCGCTGTTGCGTACTCGGTTCTGCTGTTGTTCGTCGTACGTTTTTTCGAACTGATATAGAAACTCTCGTGACATTTGGCCGTATTTTATCATACATTGTGTTGGGGCACGAGCATAAGTGAGTAGGTTAGCTAGCGAGCTGTAGGCTAATAGATTCTACGGGTACGAAAGCGGATGAATGGTATTTACGATAAGGGGAGATGAGCTCTACTCCGTACATTTGTGCACCGAAAGCAGTTAAAGTTGCCGATCCGAACCAATGGAAACGTTCAACGCGCCCACGAACGATTGCCTGTTCGACCCGCGCTTGTTCGATTAACGATTCTGGAAGAAACTCCACGTCCATTTTGTCGTCTGGAAGGTCGAGGTAGGCCTCCCCTGCTTTAATGACTGTCGGTACGTTCTGTTTTACACTCATTAAATGTTGATTCATTACATATACAGCGGCGTAGATATCATTTTCGGTGGGAGGAGTGCCCCGTGTATCGAGTTCAATAGAAAGTTCACGCGCTAAATCAAAACTACTAGTAATTTGCTGAAATACGTCGGTGCGCTTGAATTCCGGTATAGGCATTTGTGAGGATTATACGCCCACCAATTACAGAGCGCAAGTTCACAATAGAAGAACCCCACACTCAAATGCGGGAGAGCGAGGCTCTTCTACCGCGAGTGCGGGGTTTTTAGGTTTTTTATGATGCCTTACCATCCAATTCTCGCACACAGCAGGATAAATCCAATCACCACTATGGCCCCTCCGTAGACGTATAGGACGGAGCGGTCGAGGGTGACATTCCCCAGATACGAGTAGATGTTGAAGGGTTCGGCGGGTGTCGCCTCTTCTTCGTCGTCATATCGCTCTGCTTCAAGCTCATTCTGGGCTTCTCCAAGCTCGGTTTCAAGCTTGAAAATTGTATCGAATACCGAGAAGAGCAGGGTTCCTGTGAACATGACATTCACAAAATCTTTATCTTCGCCATACTTATCGTAGGCTCTACAAGCCTTGTGATAGTCACGGTTCAGTGTGGTGTATCGTGACTGCGCACGGCTGAGTTCGGTGGTTTTCTGTTCGAAAAATGCGTCCATTACTACTCCCCTGCTTGTCTAGATGGGTTGCCTTGCGGCAAAAAGGTATCGCCCCTCGTAAATCCCAAGGGATCGTTCGAGGATATGAAGTTTTACGCAGTACGGCCGCTCTTCTATTGCGTTGAGTGCTTTCGAGGCGAGTATCTCTGCAAGGATTTCCCTCGTCTTGAGATAGTTGATGTACGTGTCGTCGTTCCAGTGGTCTGGGTCGAGGTCTTCTGTATTCATGGTGCTTCCCCTCTTTAGGGTTACAGTGAATTAAGCAGTTGTCCAAGAAATGGACCAAGGAGCGCGTATACGAACAGCCCGAAGAGCAGGAAATAGCCCACGAACAGAACGATAGCGACATGCAGAAGAATAACAAAGCCGATAAAAAAGAAAACTTTGATAAAGGCTTTGGTACAAAACGCTCGAATGGCATAGAGTACTGAATACTCTTTGTAAACAACATCAACCATGGTGCTGCCACCTTTTCCAAAAGCCCATGAAATACTGTTCGGACGGGATGCCCTGGTGCTGTCGAGCGTACTCCTCGGCTACTTTCGCGCGAATTTCTTCGTCAGTCATGCGCCGAAAATCGATTTCGTACAAATTAAGGAGCTCATCTTCAGCCGGTGTGCGCATTGGGCACCCCTTACAGTGGTTTGACGGCTAAATCAGTGAGGGAAATTATAGTATAAAATGGGCTAAAAATCAATAGTGGCCATACTGGGCGCGAGCTTCGAAATTTGGCTGGCGAAGGTTTAGTGTTTCAATGATCCCGTTAGGGGTGAGGTTATAGCCTACTACCCTCTCTTGAACTCCATCAATGATAACGGTTGTTTCAACCGGTTCGGGATACCCAATGGCGTAGGCCAGGTACACAAATACCTCTTTTGCACTACGCGCTTTTAAGTAATCAACGGCAATTTTACGCGCAATATATGCACCCGAACGGTCTACTTTTGATGCGTCTTTACCGCTAAACGCTCCCCCACCGAGGGGTACGCGTGGGCCGTAGTTGTCGACGGCTAATTTGCGGCCAGTAAGCCCAGCGTCGGCATCGAAACCACCTATATCCCAATCCCCTGCCGGGTTGGCATGAATGGTAATAGCGTTTGGGGTCGCAACAGCGAGTGGTTCTTGTGCGACCCAGTTAATAATTTCTTGTTTTAATGTGTCGTGCGGGGCGTGCTGAAAGCTTGCAACGACAACTGAAACTTCACCATCAATAGTGGTGACTTGAGTTTTACCGTCAAATGGCCAAATTTTGTATAAATATTGGTTTAGTTTTCGCGCCAGCACGTATTCGAGCGGTAAAAGTTCTGGTGTTTCGTTTGTGGCGTATCCCACCATTATTCCTTGGTCCCCTGCTCCGCCTGTGTCTACACCCTGGGCGATTTCGGGGCTTTGGGAAGATATTCGCTCAACTAATTCAACGTCGCCCGCTAAACGCTTTACGATGGCCGCAATATCAACGTTTACCGCCTGCGAACTCACTTCGCCAGTCACGAAAATTGTACCGTGGCCACCTGCTACATCAACGGCGACGCGCGCGAACGGGTCTTCGCGAAGGTGGGCATCAAGAATTGCATCAGATATTTGGTCACACAGTTTATCTGGGTGCTTTGGGGATACGCTTTCGGCGGTTCTGAAAATAGTTACTTTTGACATAAAAAAATACTCCTTTTGTATATCTTTTCGCCGACGCGGAAAAATAAAGGAGTATTAGATACTTATTATCTTCCCTGCATATTTATTCATATTATATGAGTAAATTGTCAGGCTAGAAGGGGCACCTTTTCTTGACTTCATAGCGAAGTTTAGCTGGTTGCCGGCAAGTCATAGAGCTAGTTCTCTCGTTGCACTCTGGATATACGATTTGTTAATTACTTCGTTACTATAGCAAACTTACGCTTCGGGCTCAACCTGGTCTGCTTTAATGCGCCTATAGGTGGTGCCTGTGTAGTTGAGTGGAATATCGATCCAGTCATCGCTACTTGGTTCAGAAAAACTTTCACCAACATCGTTTTCAGCAACGTACATAGGGCTTAAGACGCGAATTGCTGGCGATGCTTCCATGTCTTCATATTCTCTATCTTCTTCGTTGATAGTTTCATCGTCGCCTTGGGCTTCAATCACCCTGAGCAATTGTGCGTTGGTCGGTACGCGCACCATGTGAATCCCACCGAAAATCCCCCGTATCTCAGTACCAGCCGGGTATTTAAATGGAATGTCATCATTCGGCACGGCAAAGAAATTTCCATCGATAGTGAGCAGATCGTTTGGAAGAAAGAGTTCTTGTTTCTCGTTAAATTCCGTGAGCTGCTGTTGAACATTTTCGTCTGTTTTTATTTGGTCATATTTACCATAAAGCACCTTCGCATGGTGGGAGATAGTTTCCCATGCTACGAAATGCATAGCCTCTTCTGTGCCAAGCGTATCTATTATTTCTTCAACGCTTGGTACGTGGTGTTTATCAAATCGCAATAATATCTGTTCAACGAGTTTTGGTTTGAATGCTGGTTTTAAGGCCTCGGTAACAACAAGCCGGAAGCCCATCATCGCTAATTCTTGATGCGCAATTTCATCGCTAAGTTTTGAGGTGGCCTTTTTACCAAACTCTTCGTAAATAGGATTGAGGCCGTTCTCTACCATTGGCGCGGAAAGGTCTTCGAACATAGATTGAGCAAGCCGAGCGCGTTGCAGTTCTTGCGGCTCGAACGTATGGCTAGTGAGTTTGCTTAAGCCTGTTTGAACATCAAGAAAAGATTTTGAAAACCCGGTTTTGTAGGGAACTTCATCGTCGGGTTGCAAATAATTAACAAATTCAAGGCCAAGCAGCTGACCGTGATATACAGCATCAACGCCGTCATTTAATTCGTCGGTCGGGTGGTTTAAAAGGCTCGTAGCTGCACGAAGCATGTCCATAAGCTCTACTTCACCATTAGGGATGTACGAATACATTTCTTGGATCTCGATAACGTACTCCATAACGTAATCATAGGTGCGCATAGTATTTTCCATATTACCAACAGCAGCAGCGATTGTGCTTTCGGGATATGTAGTAAAAAACTCGGCTGACATAAGGGTAATTGTACTGGGGTAAATAGAGGAACTCAAGCATGACCGTTGTAATGAGAAAACCCCGCTGCCGAGAGGGCGCGGGGCTCTCATCGGGGCGGGGTTATATGGAAGTGAGTGCAAACGCGTCGTCGTAGAACAACACTGCTTCGATTTGCAACGTGGTGTCGAGTTGTTTGTTGTACAGCTGTACGTATTTCGCGCACAGGTCGTACAGTTCAACTCGCAGTCGGTCGGCTTCGATACGTCCGAACCAACCGTCGTAGTTAGTTTCGGTCTGCATGCCGATTGCCAAGCAGATTTCGTTCAGCCTTCGGGATCGTGTGCGGATGTCCTCGCCTAGATCTTCGAGATTCACCTGCTGAACCAGCGTGTCAAGCTCGACCATCAATTCTTTATCTTCGTCGTCTGCCAATTTCGTCTCTTCTCTATCGATGAACAACGTGTTGGATATTATATCACAATGGGACTGTTTATCAATTTGAGATAATGCTGAGTTACGAGAGATTTTTCGCATACGACTAAGCTTAAGCGATGCTATAGTTCTTATATCCTACCAGGCGGCCTTTGATAATTTGGTATTGCCTATCGCTCCTAGACCTAGAGAGAAGGAACAGAATGAACCGTTCGTTTGGCCGTCATGTTGTGGCTAGCCCGATGAAAAGTTATGACGTGAGGCCAGACACACTGCCGCATGCAGTAAACCTGGTTTCGCGGATTAAGCACGGAGATGTCGCAATACTTCTTCCGGCGCGCAACGAGGCAGAGCAAATTAGCGCTACCTTGCAAGCTTTGATTTCACAGTCAAAGCCACCGAAACGAATCATCGTGATTGTGAACAACTGCACCGATTGGGGTGCAACTGCAGACACGGCGCGTTCGTTCCATGGAGTGGAGGTTGTTGAGATGTTCGACAACCCATTCCTCAAAGCAGGCGCCCTCAACGAGGGGGTGCGTGTTATTGCTGCCAGCGAAGAACTGCCAGAGTTCATCTTAACGATGGACGCCGATACAATTCCCGACAGTGATTTTCTCGAAAACACCGTAAACGTCTTGAACAGCCGACCAGAGGTTGGCGGTGTTTCGACGGTCTGCGATGGCAAGAAAAAACTTGGCAAGACCCTCTTTGCGAGGTGTCTTTCGGGTGTCCAGCAATTGGAATACACCCGTGCCGGGAACAACCGACTACGGAAGGACGTTCACACGATGTCAGGCGCGGGCAGTATGCTGCGCATGAAAGCGGTGCTGGACGTGCTGGAATCTCGTGGGGTATTGTTCGCCGAAAGGAGGGACAACCTCGTGGAGGATTTTGAGGCAACACTCGAAATCAAGCGGATGGGTTGGGTGTGTATCAACAACTACTACTGCCATGTCCACACCGATTTGATGACCACAATCCCCGAGCTCATGAAGCAACGTACTCGGTGGGTCCATGGAACCATCAACGAGCTACGCCGACGCGGCTGGACGAGAGAAACATGGCAGAGCATTGTGACGATGTGGTATGCCTACCTAAGTATTCCGGTCTTTTATCTGTGGTTCGTGTTGATTGGGGTTAACCTTTCAATGGGTGATCCTGACATCAAAGACTACTGGTTCTTGGGGTTCGTAGTAATCTTTCAAACGATTACTGTCCGTCGCTTAGGGTGGAAGATGATGCTGGTGGCTGCGTTGCTGCTTCCGGAAATCCTCTTCGCCTTAGTTCGTCACACGTGGGTTATTGCGTCGCTGGTTAAATCGTACAGCGCACGCCGGCACCCACGGTCCGCAATTCAGTCAGAACTATCTTGGTAGGAAGGCACGACAATGCAAGGAGCAAGCGGCGGTACATTTACGCTCGGTGGCCTGCTGATGCTGTATTTAAGCTGGTCGCCTGTGCTTATTTGGATCGCTATCATCTCGGTGGTGTTGGGAACGGTTTTCCTGGCATACGTGTGGATGAGGCGACGCCAAGAAGCACGCGAAGCACATGGGTTGATGCTCTCCGCCCCTTCGGTGGAAAGTATCGATACGTGAATCGCACCCGGCATGCTCTAGTGAACATGGCTGACTGTAGGAGGTCGCCCATTCGCTAGAGCATGCCATCTCACAGATACTATTTTTTGAAAATTTGATGAAAGATTGATGACGATAATTAAGGAGGTATACATATGAAATACATGAAACGTAAACTATTAATGCTGGCCGGGTTTCTTGCGGTAGGCGTAGGGCTTTTCTTTGGCGCCCATACAGTATCAGCCGCTCCGTCTGCTAACTTGTTAGCAAACCCTTCGGTTGAAACTTCGAGTGGCACACCCGCAGCTCCAACAAGCTGGACCAATAATAAATGGGGTACCAATACAACAACATTCACCTATTCAGCAAGCGGACGAACTGGCAGTAAAAGTGTGCAAGTACAAACAACTGCCTACACTGATGGTGATGCTAAGTGGATGGCGAATGCCGTTACGGTCACGCCCGGAACACAGTACACGTATTCCGATTACTACAAAGCCACAACAGGAACGCGCATTGTGATTGAGTACGAATCTACCGCTGGAGTACTCTCGTATTCCGAGCTAACGGCAGCGCCAAGTGCGACTGCCTGGACACAAGTATCAAGGGTTTTTACTCCCCCTGCGGGAACCTCCAAGGCACGTGTTTTTCACTTAATTTCCGCGGTGGGAACATTACAAATTGATGACGCGAGTTTAACCTACGAGTTAGTAGCGCCACCGGTAACCAGTAACCTTGTGCCAAACCCTTCGTTTGAAACAGCAACAGGCTCCCCTACTGCGCCAGTCAGCTGGGCTACGAGTAAATGGGGTACGAACACGACTACCTTTACCTATGCAACGAACGGCAAAACCGGTTCAAAAAGCGGCCAAGTGCAAATGACCGCCCGTACTGATGGCGATGCTAAGTGGTACTTTGAACCTATTAGCGTGCAAGGTAATAAATTGTACGAGGTAAGCAACTACTACAAAGCGAATGTTGCAACGCGCACAATTCTTGTGACGTTCGACGCTGCAAACAACCCAACCTACACCGATTTAACGACGTCTGTGCCTGCTAGCACTTCAACGTGGGCATTTACCACTAAAACAATTACAACGCCCGCAAACGCGGTTAAATTGACCGTTTATCACGTACTTGAAGCGGTGGGAACATTACAAATTGACGACATGAGTGTTGTCGCTGCAACGGCGCCAACGAACCCTATCGCAAACCCTTCACTCGAAACAGCCGGAACTTCCACATCTCCTGCGAACTGGGTTAGCAATAAATGGGGCACGAATACGGCAAACTTCCAGTACGTTACAAATGATGGTCATGCTGGAACAAAAAGCGCCAAGGTAACCGTTACAAACTATACCGACGGTGATGCTAAGTGGTATCCGCAACCGTTCGCTTTAACTGCGGGCAACCAGTACCGCTACACTGCTTGGTATAAAACAAATACGCGGGTTCAAGCGGTGGTGATGTTTACGAAAGCAGATGGCTCGGTTTCATACTTTGGTATGCCGCAACCCTTCCCAGCTAGTAACGCATCGACGGTTTGGCAACAATATACAGAAACCTTTACGGTTCCAGCTGGCACTGTGAGCGTTTCACCGTTCCTGTTCATCGCTTCGAATGGTTTCCTGAGTGTAGATGATGTAAACGTCGGTGCGTATGCGCCAACCGGCTTTACCCGCCCACTTGTAAGTCTTACCTTTGATGATGGGCACGAAGACAACGCTGCAACGGCACTTCCGGTTATGAACGCCCGTTCGATAAAGTCTACGCAATGTTTTGCAACTCAATATATTCAAGACAATGCTGCAGCTCAACAGGCAGTAACGACTTTCAAGAATAGTGGTCATGAAATTTGTTCACACACCATTACTCACCCAATGCTCACGTCTTTGACCGCGTCGCAGTTAACGACTGAGGTTGCGAATTCGCAAACCTATTTGAAAACGTTAACGGGTACGCCTGTAAAGAACTTCGCCTCGCCTTATGGCGATTACAACCAGACGGTTAATACGGAACTTAAAAAGTACTACCGTTCACACCGTACTGTTGATGAGGGGTACAACTCGAAAGATAATTTCGATGCCTACCGAGTTCGGGTTCAGAATATGAAGAGCACGACCACGCTATCCGAATATCAATCGTGGATTAACCAAGCTAAAGCTACTAATACGTGGTTAGTATTGGTATACCACCGAGTCGCACCAACGGGTGCAACCGATGTTGAGGAGTTTGATACGCCATTCGCCGACTTCACTCCGCAAATGGATGCATTGGTAGCTAGTGGTGTTACGGTGAAAACCTACGATGCTGCACTCGACGAATTAACCGCTCAATTACCTTAATTAAATAAGAAAAAAAAGACTCTGGCTTGTTGCCAGGGTCTTTTTAGTTATCGCCTGTGTAATCGTAATAGGCAATGTCTGCTACTTCTAAGCGCCAAGGTTCTTGGGCGTCGTTAATTTCCCCGGCTGGCCCACCCATTGCGAGGTTTAAGATAACGTACATTTCGTTGTTGTTACCGAATGGCCACTCTTTTGGATCGTTCGATGTTCTGAGGAAGCGGTGGTATGGTTTGTCGTCGAAGGTCCAATATACTGCATCGGGGGTAATCTCTACCCCGTACGTATGATAGGTATGAGTTACGTCGGCAACTGGTATGCCTTTTGAACTACTGTCGTTGTAAGTGTGGACAGTCCCCTCTATCACGTTGGGGTTATTGCCGTAGTATTCCATAATGTCGATTTCGCCATTACGCAAATAATACTTTTGTTCTTGCTTTTCTTTCTCCGTAAAATCTTTATCAAGGGTGTGAACTTCGTTGCCAGATAGCAACCAGAAAGCCGGCCATACGCCTTCCCCTTCAGGAAGCTTCATTCGGGCTTCAATTTTACCATATTCAAAGCTGAGTGAATTGACGGTGTTTATTCGCCCAGAGGTATATTCGAATGTTTTATTTGCAGGGTCGTTTGGATAGCGATAATCGCGTTTGTGAGCTTCAATTACGAGTCCTATTCCGGGTTCAATACGAACATTCTCGCGCCAATCGGTATAGCCCTGAGCTTCGTCATTATAGCCTGGAACATCGGGTGAATTCTCATAGCTCCAAATATTGGTATCGAGTGTAGAGCGATCCGTATCTATAAAGTTTTGTTCCCAATCGGGCGTAGCGCTGAACTCGCTTGAGCGTTCAAAATCAGACCTTGGTTTAACTGCTTCGTACGTAATGCCCGTAGCTAAAATTGCGCCAACGACAATTGCCCCTATTTGCAACGCTCGTTTGCGATTGGGGCGCGTATCTTTTGCGTACTCCGGCCTCTCTTTTTCCATACAACTATTATAGCACTGTACTCCGGATGATATTTTTCTTAGAAAGAACCTTTCATGAATGTACCATTGCTTATACCAGCAACCATGTAGGCCCCATTGCTAGAAACGCCTACTGCACCCCAGGCAGTATCGATCATTGGTCCAGTATTATGTGTTGTCCATGTGTCGCCGCTGTTTATCGAAGTATATATAAACCCAGAGCTGTCACGGCCGATAAGTCGCGTTCCATCTGCAGACACTTTTAAATCACCTTTAGCAGAATTTGTAGGAAACGTTTTTGTAACTCCTGTAGCTCCGTAATCTGAAGAAGCCTTGAATATAGTTGGACTAATTGCGTATATTTTTGAGCCGTCGGCAGAGGTATCAATCATTGAAGCTCCGGCTGTTGCCTGGATAGCCATGTTTGGCAAGCTAGACCACCCACTCCACGCCGACCCGCTGTAAACGTTTTTATATACATTGCCATCAGAGCTTGTGACGTATAAATAATTGCCATCGTCAGATAATGCCATGTCGGTTATTGTTCCGCCAGGAATAGCTACCGGAGATGCCCAGGTTGACCCAGAGTTTAATGAAACCGAAACACCGTTTGACCGTAATGCGGCTACAGTGTTACCGTTTGACGATACCGATAGAGTATTTGTAATTCTTGCGGCTCCAATGTTTGCAGCAACCTGTGTCCATGTAACACCGTCGTTTGTTGACTTTCTCACTGCGCCTTGAGAGTTTAACGCAAAGTATGTTGAACCGTCTGGAGTACCTGCTACTGCATACCATGCTGTTGTTCCACTTGAATTGCCATTGGTTGTCCAGGTTGCACCACCATCTAACGAGCTAGAGATAAATCCACTGGCATATGGAGCAGCCACGATTTTTTGACCATTATCAGAAATTGCAGCTGACCACCACTGGCCAGACCCGGCGGCGGTAGTAGCCCATGCTAGAGTTGGTGGCGCTATGCCATTAATATGTCCTGGGCACGCACCTGGTGTAGGGTTGCCGGCGGTACTAATATAAAAACTAGTCGCCTTAATTGTTGCGGTAAGACAATATGCTTTTGGGCTCGTGCTGTTATCGTAGGTATACTGATACACCGCGCCATTACTTGCCTTAAATGCACTTGAGTCTGTTGGTATATCGCCCTCAAGCTCGGCTAGTTGTATTGTTTTTTGCGCATTTCGTAGATCGGATTGTAAAGACGTTTGGATTGCCCGGTTGGTGATGCCATTATAAGAAACGATTGTTATTGCAGCAAGTATCGCTATGACGACAATCACAATTAAAAGTTCAACAATCGTGAAGCCTCTTTGCGTACCTAGTCGCGATAACGAGTAACCCGGTGCAAGTAATACCATGTACTATAAGCATATAAAAATTTCGACATGTTTTCAAACTGGAAAGTCTCAACAAAGCGCAATGACAACAGTTACTCAGAAGCCTCAATTATTCACTTCGTGGAATAGTAATTGATTGTGCAGGTTGAGCGCTGCCGTCACCTGCTGGCTTACGCTTACGAGTTCGCTTGCGTTTCTTCTTTACTGGAGCGTCACCTTCGCTACCAAAAGCGCTGTCAGGTGCTGGACCGCCATTGTTTTGTACGACGCTTAGTTGTTGAACGCCTTGAATCGGGTTCCGTGGAGTATTCTGCTGGCCGCCTTGAGGAGTATTTTGAGGCGCTTCAGGAGTTTTGACGGTATTACTGACAGCTCGGGCGCCAGCGTCAATTGGCCATTGTTTAGACTGGCTTTGAGATTGCGGACGTTGTGGGGCACGATTGCCGCCTTGGCCACCGCCTCCCCCGCCGCCGTTATTGCCATTAGCTTGTTCGGCCATCTGCGCTTTTACATCTTTACTAATTTCTTCTTCAACTTCAGCGCGGCTCCGGCTGTAAAGACGACGAGTATTTTCAATAATCCTGCCAGTGTTATCAATTTGTTCTGGAGGAAGTGTGAGTGTGGTGGCACTAAAGGCTGGAGTTTTTTCACCGGCCACAACCATGTTCACAATGAAGTGACGGTTGTGCATTTGCAGCAAGTCATTCGCTTCGAATTGCGGTTCGAATTGCTTTGCAAGAATTGGTGAATCGTCAGCGGAAACACGGAAGGAAATCATGGTACCGACGTTACCGAATACGGCGTCGCGAACGGTGTCGGTCATCTGCGAAATGTACTGGTTTGCTACGGTTAAGTTAAGGGCGTACTTTCGAGCCTCAGATAAAATAGTTGCGAATGAATCGGTCGCAAAGTTTTGGAATTCGTCTACGTACAGGTAGAACGGGCGACGGTCGGCGATGTTTGGAATATCGCTGCGGCTCATGGCTGCAAGCTGGATTTTAGTAACTAAGAAGGCACCAAGAATGGCCGCGTTGTCTTCACCAATAAGACCCTTTGAAAGGTTCACAATAAGGATTTTACCTTCGTCCATGATTTCACGAATATTAAAGGTAGATTTTGGTTGGCCAATAATATTACGGATAGTTGGGTTAGCTGTAAAGGCACCAACTTTGTTAAGCACCGGAGCGATCGCTTCAGCTTGGAATTTATCGTTCCAGCTGGCAAACTCTACATTCCAGAATTGCAGCACGACGGTGTCGGTACAGTATGCCAAAGTTTCTTTACGGAACTTTTTGTCGGTAAGCATGCGGGTAATATCAAGCATGGTCGTAGTTGGGCGATCTAGCAATGCGAGAATGGTGTAACGAAGAATGTATTCCAAACGCGGACCCCAGCTTTCGCCGAACATACGTTTAAGAACACCAATAACTTCTGAGCTAATGTTGCTCTTCTGTTCTGGGTTAGTAACTTCGAGTGGGTTAAACCCAAGTGGGTATGCAGTGTCTGCTGGGTTGAAGTACACAACGTCTTGAAGGCGTGAGCCAGGAATAAATCGCATGTTGTCGACAGCGAAGTCACCGTGCGGGTCGATGATAGCGTAGCCGTGGCCATGGAAGATGTCGCTGAGGGCAAATAGTTCAAGCAAACCAGATTTACCGGCACCGGTTTGTCCAATGATATACACGTGGCGAGAACGGTCTTGGCGAAGCATGCCGAATTGATGGTTGATACCGCGGAAGTTAGTTAAACCGAAGGCGCTGATGTTTTCATCAATTGCAGTATCGCCTGTAATAATCGGTAGTTTCGCAGGTGGTTCAGCAGTTTTAGAAGTAGCCCAAACGATGTTTGGGGTTTCAACGCTCGTGTGCGGCAAGTGGTATACACTCGCAAGTTCTTCGATGTTTAAAATATAACTGCCGCCACCGAATGAACGATTGCGATATACAGCGAGGTCTTCTTTTTTAAAACTCGCATTACTTGATTTAAACCCGTTCAAGTTCGTACTGTTGAACTGTTTGAAGGTACCAACAATTGCCTGCATTTGTTGCCGGGCATTAACGGTACTATCGCCTAAGTACGCAATACGAATCTTCACTTCATATCCAAGTTTGGTCGCTTTTTTCTCGGCTTCAGAAATTCGAGTTTTGTCACGTTCGCTGAGTTCTTTAATGGTAACTGCCCCACCGGTACCAGCTTCAGGTGGTTTCCATAGCGCTTCAAGCATTTGTGGAAGCCAGCTAAGGCCCAATTTCATTGAGCTGCTTTTGCCGTTACGAACACCACTCACCCATTTGCTGGTTTGTTTGTGCCATTCATCAGCCGTAGGCCGAGCAAGAATTTGGACCCAAATTTCTTCGCCAGTAGCTTCAAGCTTAGCAAGCGTTCCGGTGATACCAGCAAGCGGGTCAACTTCGAAACTTTGGAACGATTTAATAGGTAGGAAATCTGTTTCAGAAAGCGTAATATCGGTTGAGTAAACAATAGTGTGTTCGCGTTCGTGTGCTGTGTAATCTTCGTCAGCTGCGCGAATTTGGACCGTTGGATATTGTGAGTAAATTTGGCCTTCGACAAAACTACGAAGGTTTTTAGGTACCCATACGTAGAAACGGATTTGGCCGTTAACTGAAGCAAATTCAAAACTAAGGTGTTCTTGCACTCCCCCGTTTTCTTTAAGCTCGCCTTTGTCACGGAGGATACCGTGAAGACTGGCGAACATTTGTTCAGCCGCAAGCTCGCTTTTGTCGTTTGTTTTAGGGATTTCAAGAATCAATAAAACACCATCCATATTCGCGATAACTTCAGCTTTTTTGTAATTTTTCCATGTTAAATAAGCCAACACTAAGACAATCGGTAACCAGACGTACCACTGAAGTAAAAATGTGAAAAATAAGCCAATGAATTCCATAGTTGTTTCTATTCTCGCACCTCTGATGTCATAAGGCAACATGAGCGTTTTGATATGTATTTATTATAGCATAAATGGTTTAAAAAATCAAGATATGAAAACACCCCGCACAGCGAGATGTTCGCATGTGCGGGGTGGATGCTCGTTAGAGCTAGTAGTTAAGCTTGATTACGCATGTTCTCGTGGAAGATCGCCAACAAGTATTCTACGTCTTTGTTGAGCGGTACGACCGAGTTCGGCAGAACTCGCGAATCAACCTTGCGTGCATAACGCACGATGAATTCGAAGGACGCGGCGCCTTCAATGAGGCGGTCCAGGTCGAAGGTGACTTCCCTGTTGTTGTTGACAGCAGAGATATCTTCCAGTGCTGAGATATACAGGCCGAAGGGTGTCTGAGCAACCTCTTCGCTCACAGCGCCACCAAGTCCGACGGTCTGTCCGAAAAGTTCCTTGGCGATCATCTCGACAATCTGAATCTGAATCCCGACGTTCGTCAGGTACTTCGTGATGAAGACTTCGAGCAGACCTGCACTTGAAGTGATGTGCTGGCGTTGGGTAATTTTGGACATTGCTGTCCTCTCTTCTTAAGACGTGCAAACCCGGTTAAGGGGCGTACGTAATCAATTGCTTGTGAACGAACTCCGAGATTATTTGCTTCTCAGGAACCTTTAATATTATAGCATAATTAATGATAATATCAAATTAAAAGAGCCCGCCATCGACGAGCGATGCGTGTACCAATGAAGGTAACGGGCTCTTTCGATGACGGGCTTGTTAGCTACGGTTACTAGGGGTGATGCTATCTAGGTATGCCAGTTCGAGGCTCGCAGCGAAACGGCGCGTGGCTAAGATGATGTTCTGGTTGGTGATGATGCTCATTCCCCTGTTGCCACTCCACGTATGGCTCAGCACGCGAACCCCGCTGTATTTGCGGTCCAGATAGAAGAACGGCTCTTTCTCGTCGAGTGGAACGATGATGAATTGCCGCGGGCCGTAACTCGAGTCTTGGCCGAGCATGATGGCGTCCTCATTGTCGAAGTAGTCCTTCGTGATAAGCCGCTCTTTCGAGCCCTCGTCGGCGAGGCTGATTGTTGCCGTGACGAGCTCGACGATCTGGGGTGTCGGAATCTCCAACGGTCCCCTTTCGCCAGCTTTGTCGAGGCGAACAGTAACGGCCGCAATCGGCCATTCAGCTATAGATGTCATTATCTACCTAACGTGCTAGTGGCCGAAGCCTGGTTGTCAAAGCGTCCACTAATCAGTGAACTATAGAATTATTATAACATATTATCATAAAAAATAAAGAAGCCCCGCAGGACTCCTTTATGAATAGAATTGTGAACTAAACTTCGTCAGCTAGTACGTAGGTTGCTTTCGCAACTCGCTTGAACTGTGCCTTGCTTTGAAGGTTAAGAAGAATTGTAGTTTCCTTAACTTGGCGGCTTTTTAGTACTCGTTTAACGATTTCGTCGCGGTGAAGTGGCTCTTTTGCATCTTTCAATACGCTCGAAATGATGTCGCTTACAGTACCCTTGCTGTAACCCCAGTTGTCGAGGGCGTAGATACCACGGCCGATAAGTACAAAGCGCTTGTCTTTGATAAGTTCGTTGTGGATAGCTTGAGTTGTCACGTCTTTACGTTTGAATGTACTGCCTTTAATTGATTTAGCAATTTCAGAGAAGTGCATAGGCTTTTTGTTGTCTGCAAGAATCACGTAAATTTTGTCACGGATGTTCTTAGGGTTAACAGTTGGCCATTTTGTAAGGCCCCATGAGTCTTTCAGGTGAGCGAGTTGCTTGCTGATGCTTGCAAGAGCGCTTACTTGAAGCGGTTGTTCGTAGTTAAGCTTGTCGAAAAGTTGGTCCACAGATTGTGGTTCTTTTGCTTCTTTAACAACTGCAACGATTTCATCAACACGGCTTTTTAGCTTCTTTTCGTCGCCGTAGTCAGCGATGGCAACAGCCTGGAAGTAGCTATCGTTCTCATCAAGAGTAGTAAGGCCAGGAGCTAGCGTAGCGATGAATGCAACGTGTGCACGTTCTTGTTGGTTAGTAGCTTTGCCGTAGATTTTATCAGCAAGGTCTTGAGTGCGAGCGGCACGGCCGTTTTCGCTTAAAGTACGGATGAACACTTTCTCTAGTTGAGAAACGGCATCAGTTTTGCCTTCCTCAGCAGCGATTTTAAGGCGAATTAGAATAGCTTTTTCAAGCTGACGAACACGTTCACGAGTGATTCCAAGGAGTTCACCAATTTGTTCGAGTGTTTCGCGACGGTCGTATAGGCCAAAGCGACGAGTGATAATTTCTCGTTCACGTTCTTGATCAATGAGGGCAATAACGTCGCTAACCCCAGTTTTGAGGTCGATTTGTTTCGTTTCAGTTGCAGTATCGGTCATGTATGTTCTATCTTTCTTTCCACCACACCACAGGTAATTAAAATCTATTAAGTATTTACATCATTATATAAGATTATACGAATAATGTCAAAGACTTTATATATTAATTCAATTATAGCATAAATTCGACAGTGCATGTACATAGTGTTCTGGGACTTTTAGTTATCCACAGTTTATGGTGTGGTAAGTAAGCATAAGTGGTATCTAACCCCTTAACCGCTATTATTTTAGGACATGAAAAAGCCCCTGTTGCAGGGGACGCGGATTCTGCATGTGCAGTGTTCACGCGTCCCCTACAAAGGGGCTAAGGGTGTTGTTCTGTTGCCTGAAGCAGGTCTTCCCACTCTTCGTCGATGTCTACCTGACCGGTTCGTACTTGGTCGTACGCCTGTTGCAGTGAGTCGTCGAACGGTGAGGTTGCCTTCTTTCGCCACTCTACGCGAGCCCAGTGGATGAGCCCGAACGTGAACGCGGTGTGGAAGATAACACCCCAAACATCGGTAAGCAGTACGTCGGAAAAGGCTTTGAGGGCCATTGCGAACGCTGCGACGACCAACGTCCAGAAGTACACTTCCATGAGCCGGTGCTGCGTGATGCCGCTGGCCTTACCCTTGAGGGACTGGACCGAACGAACCGTCAGAGCTACTAGGAAGGTGGCGCCTGCAAGGAAAAGCAGAACCGTTCCTGCTGCATCCAACAAGAACACGTTTGTCGCCTCGAGCAGCAATGCTTGAATAGTCATCTTTGTCTACTTTCTATACGAATAAGGCGACCGGAAACTCCAGCCGATTAAGGGTAATATTCGAAGGCGTCTTCTGGTACCTGTCCGCCGCCGATACTGCGCAGCCTACGATTGTCGTAAGCCAAGTAGCTGCTGAATGCGATTATTACTACTGCAAGGACAAACAGCGGTGTCACGATCATCAGCGGTGTTGGCGTCGGTTCTGGAACGCTGGTCGCGGTCAGGATGAACAACGCAATACCGGTGAGGGTAGCGAGTGTCGACACGAATATCGACAACTTGAAACGGTCCCTGTGCATGGCAAGGACGAACACGGGAATCGGCAACAACAATACGATGAGTGCTGCGTAGAATCCAGATTCGCCAAAAATCATGAGATTTGACTCGTTGAGAGTTGACACCTCCGTGAGGGATGACGCAAATAAGCTGAACATAACTTCCTCCTGGAACGAAGATGTGGCAAGAACTATCTCTCACCAACTATCTTTAACGAATGGGTGAAAAACTATCGATATTATAGTATAAAAATAAGTTTTTGTCTAATAAGTAATTGCGAGAAGTTATTTCTTTGCTGGAGTGCGAGTCGCTTTGACTGTCTTTGGCTTCGCAGCTTTTTTGGCTGGAGCTTTCTTTTTAGCAGCTGGCTTCTTGGCAGCAGTAGTACGCTTCGCAAAACGACCCTTAGTTTTCGCAGCAGGTGCATCGGCAATCATTTGCTTCGCTTGTTCGTGCGTAATTTCTTCAGGCTTTTGGTCTTTAGGAATTTTAGCATTCTTTTTGCCATCGGTGATGTACGGACCATAACGACCGTTTAACACTTTAATACCATCGCCAAAGTCGGAGATGTTTTTGGCAGCTTCAGTTACAAGTTTTTCGTTATAGAGTTCGATAGCTTGCTCGAGTGTAATATCGTGCGGGTCAATAGGTTTGATACTGACAAATAGTTTGTCTACCTGAATGTATGGGCCGAAGCGACCGATATTGGCTTTAATAACCAAACCGTCTTTTGTTTCACCGACAACACGCGGAAGTTGGAAAGCTTTGAGGGCTTCTTCAAGCGTAACGGTTTCGATGCGAGCACCCTTTGGCATAGGGGCAAAAGTTGGTTTCTCTTCGCTTTCAGTATCGCCAAGTTGCAGCATAGGGCCAAAGCGACCGAAGCGGGCGTATATCATTTTGCCACTCTTGGGGTCGGTACCGATAGGTGTAGATTGCGCTACCTTCGAACGGTCGATGTCGCCAGCACCTTCCACGAGTTTATGGAATGGTTGGTAAAACTTCTCAAGCATAACGTTGCGAGCAAGTGCACCGGCAGCGATTTGGTCGAAGTCTTGTTCTACTTCAGCAGTAAAGCCAAAGTTTACAATTTGCTCGAAGTGTTCAGTTAAGAAATCGCTCATCATCATACCGATTGATGTCGGAACAAGTTTGCCGCGGTCGGCGCCGGTCTTTTCTTTGACAACTTCGCGCACAACATCGTTGCCCGGTGTAACGCCTAAGGTAATAACATCGCGCTCATCGCCTTCGCCTTCGCCCTTTTCGACGTAGTCACGAACTTGAATAGTATTAATAATAGTTGCGTACGTAGATGGACGGCCAATGCCAAGCTCTTCAAGTTTCTTAACGAGTGAACCTTCAGTAAAGCGTGCTGGTGGGCGGGCAAACGTTTGGCGTGCATCGGCATGTTCAAGTTGAAGGTAATCACCGCTGTGCATTGCTGGAAGAATGTCTGGATCTTTTTTACCAGCGCCATAAACTTTAAGGAAACCAGGGAAGATGATGACCTCACCCTTAGATTCGAATGTCTTCTCAGATGTACTGACGGTTATCGTAACGACAGTCTTTTCGAGTTTTGCTGGAGCCATTTGACTTGCAAGGGTTCGGCGACGAATAAGGTCGTAGAGTTTTTGGTCGTACTCGTTAGAACTTCCCCGTTCAGCTGACATATCAGTTGGACGAATTGCTTCGTGGGCTTCTTGGGCGCTTGATGATTTCGTTTTGAATTGGCGAACTTGTGAGTATTCTTCACCGAAAGCTGACTTAATATAATCTGCAGCTGCAGCGATAGCTTGGCCACTAAGCGTATTAGAGTCGGTACGCATGTAGGTAATTTTACCTTCTTGGTACAGCTTTTGGGCGCTGCTCATAGTTGCACGGGCACCGAAGCCGAGCTTGCTGTTTGCTTCTTGTTGTAAGGTGCTGGTTGTAAATGGCGCACCAGGGTTACGAGTGCCAGGGCTGGTAGTAACGTCGGATACAGTGAAGGTTGCGTTCTTCAGTGAATCGAGGAAAGCTTGCGCTTCTTCTTCAGTTTTGAACTTTTGTGGAAGTTCGGCTTTGACTGTTTCGCCGCTTTGAGTAAATTCGGCAATTACCTTAAATTGGTATGAGCCTTCGAAGCCTTGAATTTCGCGTTCGCGTTCAACAAGCAAACGAACCGCAGGAGATTGCACGCGCCCAGCAGATTTGCCGCCAGGAACTTTTTGCCAGATAACTGGGCTAAGCTCGAAACCTACAAGACGGTCAAGGATTTGACGCGCTTGTTGCGCTTGAACGAGTTCCATATCAACAGTACGAGGGTGCTTAATAGCCTCTTCGATTGCCGTTTTAGTAATTTCGTGGAAAACAATTCGCTTTGTTTTAGTTGGATCGAGGCCGAGAACTTCGCAAAGGTGCCAAGCAATGGCTTCTCCTTCGCGGTCTTCATCGGTTGCAAGCCAGATCTCGGTAGCAGTTTTAGCAGCGCGCTTCAATTCGGTAATCGTTTTCTTCTTCTCAACATCTACTTCGTAGGTAGTATTGAAGTTGTTTGCAACATCAATTGGCGGCGTGCCGTCTTTCGTTTTTTTGGCAATAGAGCGTATATGACCAACACTGGATAGTACGGTAAAGTCACTGCCGAGGTATTTCTCGATTGTTTTGGCTTTTGCCGGGGACTCTACGATAACTAAATTCTTGCTCATATATATTCTATTGTACGTTTCTATTCTTATGTTTTTATGTGATGAATCGTTTATTAGCTAAACACAAGGCGTTACTTTATACAAATTGCTATCATTTGTAAAGCTTTAGAAAAAAGAAGCGCCATCCCCTTTCCAGTAAGGCGTATATAAAAGCGTTGTTAAATATATTGAAACATCATCCCAATCTGAGGAATGTACCAACAATTAAACCTATAGCGTCAGCGTTATACAGCTATGGTAGAATGTGCTTATGACAAAACTGAAAGTAATGAAAAAAACTGACGTACTAAAAAACCGAAAAGACTTCTTCAAAAAACTATCCGTACCCTTTGCGTTATTTAGCCTAGCAAGCATCGTACTGGTGGCGCTAACACCAACCTTCGCCGGTATCTCTGGAGGGCGACCAACACTGCTACAAATTTCTCTAACCGGAATAGTTGTTATTGTATTAAGTGCATTATTTATTGCGTGGTCTTCTAAGATTTTAAAGCTTAGTGCTGCGTGGATGATACTTACCACTCTTTTTCTTTCTATCGTTGCCTTTATAAAATTTATCCTCGTTCCTCAGGCGCTATATGCTGAAACGTTTCAAATCGATTCAGGGCAATTGTTTGATGTTGCCTTTGACCCAAACAAAACAGCTTCTTATATATGGGTATCGATTATTACCTTCTTAATTCTAGCTGGGGCTTATTGGGTATGTTATCGCTTATATTTATGGACTGTTGCCGTTAATGAACCTAAAATCCGCAAAAAGAGCACAATGACTGTCGCTCAACGAGTAACTACGGCGGTCGCTATTATTGTTTCGTTAGTCTTTATCGCTATTAGTTCGGGCGCGATAACATATCTCATATTCATCCCATTCATGGCTATTGATTCTTTCTTGACCTATATGACTACCATATTCAATAATGAAGGATTGGCAATACTCATCGCCCTTATAGCTGCTGCTATTTTTTCTTATCAATCTATTCGAGTTTCTGGTCGCGACGCCATTGCGACTAAACGTCCAATGATGATTGTTTCTGCTGCTTGGATTGCATTGTCGGTACTACTTCTCTTTCATATTATATGGATTGTCTATATGACCGTTCTTATTACACTTGCACCGTTTAAAGTTGTGTACTTCAGTAGCAAATAATGAAATCTTTTTTACGGACCGCCTGGAAGATGTTGAGATTTCGTTCCGTGTTGGTGTTGGTGCTGTTTATGTTGCTGTCTATAGCGCTGCACACCGATAGCCAGCTGATCGCGGCCCCGTACGTTGTTGCGGGTATTGTCATGCTTGCATTTAGTTACCTCTGTGCCACATGTGTGAACGATTTAGTGGATTGGAAAATTGACCTTATTAATTTGAAAGATAATTCCGAGCGGCCATTAGCGAACGGATCTGCCTCGCGCACGCAGCTTGTCGTATTGGCGGTTATTGGTGCCGTGGTTTCAATTGGCGTGGGCTTTTTCTTGAGCCCGTTGATTGGCGTTGTGATGGTTGTGAGTATTATATTGAACACCTTGTACTCGCTGCCTCCTATCCGCATCGCCTATCGAGCAATCCTTACTCCTTTTTATCTGAGTTTTTGCTACGTTGTTGTCAGCTTTGTTCTCGGGTATTTATTAGTACGTGAAGCAGGAGCTGGAATGCTACCCTTTGCTTGGCTGTATCTTGTTGCCTTCTTTAGTTTCTTTGTTGCAAGAATATCCCTCAAAGACTTTCGCGACAGGAAGGGCGATGCGGCTGCCGGAAAGCCAACGATACTTTCAAAGTACGGCAAGTTGACTGTTATTTTACTCAGTTCTAGTGCGGCGTTGGTGGGAACTGCAATTTTAATATACCTATCTATTGCTGATGTCTGGATTATTGCCACGTTAGTTGCTTTTGCAGTTACGATTGGCATTGTTGAATATCGGTTGTACCACTCTAATAAGCTCGACCAAGAGTTGTTGGCGGTCGCATATGGTGCACGTATGGGAAACGGCCTTTTGCTTACTTATTTCGGCTGGCTATTACTTAAAGGAAGTAATGCTCCGCAAGACGTACTTGTCGTTTTCATGTTGACTATGATCTTTTTATACGGCTATTTGTTTTGGATGTATTTGAAATATTCTGAACAGTTCTTGATTGGTGGACGTCGGTTAAAAATGAAGTAAGTTAAAGGGCCGCCACAATGTGACGGCCCGTGCGGACTTTCTTGATTGTTAGGGGCGATAGTGCTCTAGGAACGTATCAGCCGTCTTGAGGTATACTTCACGCATACCTGGTTGCCGAACAAATATTCTTTCCGCGCTCTCGTCGTCCAAGCGGAATCTCCAGATGTTACCTCCTGAATCTTGCGACGCCCACGGGCCACGCCAGATACTGAAGATGCTGAATACATCTGGACTCGTTCCGTGCACGCGGTGGGTATTGATGGAGAAACGGAGATTATGATTACCCGCTTCTTTCTTGAACTCCTTGAAGGCCACAAGGAATGTTGCGTGCAGCCTTCTTGTGTCACGATCGTTCAAGACGCGCTGCCCTTTAACGTAGAGTGCAGCAATAAGCCCTACTGCGAAATCCATTAACTCAAGCCTGAGTTTTACTTCCTCGGGCTCGTCTGCATCGTTTACCTTTGCATCACTCATGATTTCCAATCTGTCGATGTGCGAAAGTCCTATGTATAATTATATAATAAAAACCCTATATTGACCATTTATCGCCCCCGATAGCCTTAACGGTTCCGTTTAACTCCATCATGGTCAAAGCCTCGAGGAATTCACTTGTAGCGGCTTCAGATTTCTCAAGTAGTTCATCTCCGCTCCGTACACCTTGCTGGATTAATTGAATAATCTTCGCTTCAAGTGGCGTATTCCCAAATACCAACTTACGCTGGCCCGCAATAAGCTCTGGGGCGATTACTTCTAAAACGTCATTCGCGCTTAAAACTACGTGCGCCCCTTGTTGCAATAACCTATTTGGGCCTGCGGATAACAAACTCGTAATAGGTCCAGGTACGGCAAATACCTCTTTATTCTGCTCTAAAGCGTGCGCAACGGTCGAAAAGGTCCCGCTACGATCTGCGGCTTCGGTAACAATAACAGCGTCCGCTAAACCGCTGACAATACGATTGCGGGCTAGGAAGTGGTATTTCATCGCCTCCTGGCCCATTTCGTATTCAGTGATGAGCGCGCCATTTTTTGTAATACGCTCGGCGAGGTCGCGATTTGAGGCGGGATATATACTATGCAAGCCTTGGGCGAGAACGGCGATAGTTACACCGCCCGCGTCGAGCGCTGCGGTGTGTGCAATGGTATCAATTCCCATGGCCAGGCCACTCACAACTACGATTCCATTTGCCGCTAAATCGCTGGCTAATTTGTGTGTTACCTCGCGACCATAAGAAGTTGGACGGCGCGTACCAATTATGGCGACAACAGGTGGTCGAGAAATTGGTAAATTTCCTTTTACGTATAAATTTTCTGGTGGATTTGCCAGCTGTAACAGAGGTGACAAAACGCTACTGGTTACTATACTTTCTCTATTGAACTTATTAATTTTCATGTTTATCCTAAACTGAGTATTGACACTTAGTCAACTAAGTGCTATACTGCAAAGCGATTGATATAGCGAAAGCTGATGTCAAGCACCTTATACCCCCTATTTCTAACGGTAGTTACAATTTATTGTACTGCCAATGTTAGGTAGCATACAAGGCGCTTCTAAAGTAAATACCCTCCACTTTCTTAGCCTAGATTTATCTCGACAGCCTTGTATGTTTACTAATCCCTTTAACGCCCTTTCTGCTAATTTATTAGCGGTCTGGACTCCCAATAATGAAATGTTCAACGGTAACTATACAGTAGTGATTGTCCTCTGCGAGATTCAATCAGGCGCACTCCATATTTAATTTATCGGTCGTGACGCTTTACTAGAACATTTCCGGGTGGGTTAAAGGGTGAATTGGTGCCAGGTGATGCCCACCCTTACCTGGTACCTTGAAATAATTTTAAAACCCCCGCTCAACTTTGAGCGGGGGTTTTTATTTGTAATTGCAGGTGGAGTGAAACGTGTTACCTTGCTTTTGCGAGGATGGCTTGAATTTCTTCAAGTTGGTCCTCGTGCATCTTGCTGAGAGTGTTGATGGTGATCTGCTCGACCTCTCTGTGGAGCCCCGAGGAATCCGGTTGACCGACGATGTATCCATGGCCCTCTTGGTCCACACACAACTGCTTGCCGTTGGTGCTACGCTGCAATGCGCCGAGTATCCAGGCAAATTTGCCCTCGCGTACATCTTCCATGCGAGGGTGGGGCTGGCCAGAATTGTTACGAGGCTTGATGACTCGTTTCAGGTTGGTCACGCTGAACACTGCGAAGGAATCTTTGCGGAGTATTTCTGTTCGCGCAGCAACCCCTTTCTTCTCGGCATATGCACCGATACCTCTGATGATGTCAGCGGCAAGTGAAAGTACTCGCCTGTCGTCCTTCTTGACGTTCTGGGTGGCGTTCATTTCTTCTCCATTGATCTGTCAAACTACCGTAACGGGAGTCTGATACCTGAGGGGTGGTCAACTCGACCGAAAACTAGCGTAAGTATGCGATAAAAACTGTCTAATTGCAAGAATAAACAGTTTACGGTTCGAGTTTGTGGCTAACGGGCTCAAGTTCACCCTTTACGAAGGCGCTAATAAGCGGTGTGATTTTTGCTTCAACAAGGTTATTAAGCTGCTTCGCTTCCTCTTCCGAGAAGGCGCTTAATACGAAATCTGCATCGTTCATAATATCGCGGCGTTCGTTCCAAATACCAATACGAATACGTGCGTAATTTTCGCCAAGGTGAGCGTTCAAGCTTTTAATGCCGTTATTGCCGGCATCGCTCCCCTTTTCACGCACGCGGATGGTGCCAAAGGGTAATGCAAGCTCGTCGTGAATAACTAAGACATCTTCAGAAGGTGTGAGTTTGTAGAAATCAACCAATGAGCGTGCCACTTGGCCAGTTTCATTGTAAAAAGAAAGTGGCTTAACTAAGAGCACTTTTTCGCCTGCTACGGAGATTTCCGCAATGTCGGCACGGAACTTGTCTTGAGTGCGCCAAGTGGCACTCTCGGCCTCTGCTAAAGCGTCGAGCGCAATAAAGCCGGTATTGTGACGAGTACGAGCATATTGACGACCTGGGTTTCCTTGGGCAAAAAGTAATTTCATGTTCTGTTCTATTGTACCGCATTGAAAAATTATTATAATTATGCCATAATATAAGATTAGTTTTACTGCAACATTGTGGAGCTCGAACCTTTAAGAATGGAAGTACATGGAAATTAACCTGTTCGCATGGGCAGCGTATGGCGCAGTGGTTTTACTACTGTTGTTGTTGCTGATTACCCACGCGTACTACGAGTTGGATCTGCTGACCAAAACCAGAACGAATCTCAGTTCGTATGTGAGGGTTACGCCCGTCACAATCAAACCTGTAGATAAAGATGCTGAACGGAAAGTAATTCAACGGCGCATTCGGCGCTCTTGGTACCCCTACGTAATCACATTTGTTCCGTGGACGGTTTGGATGATGTTTCGCATCGTCAACTCCGAGTCTATCGTAACGTATGTCGCACTCTGTGTGGCCTGCGCTGCGCTTGTTACCTGTGTGCTTTTATTCATTCGTGCAATCGCGAGTGGACGCAAGCTGAAACAGTCGCACCACGATGTGTCCGATTAACCATTGCTCGACCAAACAAGATTGGAGGAAGGATGAACATCATCCTGTATGTAGTAATAATTGCGTTGGCTGTGGCGGTACTTGCTGTGGCATGTGGTCGTGAAACCCTGAAGAAGTACACAGCTGAAAGCAATCAAGCCATGGTCTTAAGAGAGTCTGGCTATGCAGTCGGCCTCGCAGGGGCTTTAGTTGTCGCATACGGCTTTATCGTCGCAGTACTGACAACGAACGACCACTGGTCGACCCCCTGGCTTTACGGCTTTGGGTACATCGGTGCTACCGCCGTTGGCATCTTCATGTACTACTGGTGGAAAGAATGGCGTTCGACAATCGTTGAGTGCAAGAAGCATCGTGCTATGCGAATAAAGCTAGCCTCGCGTTAGTTCCGAAAAACCTTCAAAAAGCTTCTGAGGCCTCTCTCTTTCGAGATGAGGCCTCAGGGCTGAACTACAATTTGTAAGAAATTATTTGCCGTTTTTAAACGGTTTTTTTGTACCCTTTGAAGCTTTGGTAAGTGCCTTAGCTTTGTAGTTAGGTTTTACTTGTGGCTTAGCTGCTTTCGCAAGACCAATAGGTTTTAGCTCAACCCTAGGAGTCGTTGGTGTTGCTTTTGCTTTTACTTCAGTTTTCACGATTTCAGAAGCTTCTTCACCTTCAAGCGCTTCGATAGTTGGGGTAGCAAGTTCTTTAGCAATGGCTTTCGCTTCTGCTTCAGCTTTCTCGCGGTTCGCCTTAATTTGCTTTTCGTCGCGGAAACTAAAGCGAATAGCAGTACCTGCAAAGTCATTCTCTTCACGCATAATACGTTCGATGTGACGCTTGTAGCTCCAGTGAATAAACTTCAAGTTGCTTCCGTAGATAACAAACCATGGAGGTGATGTATCGGTTTGCACCATGTAACGAAGTTTCGGGTGGCTATTTTTCAAACCTGCAGGCGGGTGGCGTGATACAACATTTTGTAGCATGTCGTTAAGTTTACGAGTTTTAATTTCTTGGTGGCGACGAACATCAATTTCAAGAATAAGATCAAAAAGCTTTGAAACGTTTTGGCCAGTAACGCTACTTGTAAAAATGAGCGGTGCCCAGGGTACGAATTTGAAGTTTGCAGCAATTTTCGGTGCCAGCGCATCACGAGTAAAAGCGTCCTTCTCTTCAACGCTGTCCCATTTAGATACAACAATTACGAGGCCCTTGCCTGCTTCGTCGATAATACCCGCAAGACGTTGGTCAAGTTGTGTATTGAGTTCGTTTACATCCATAAGAAGGAAACAAATGTCGCTCTCTTCAATAGCTTGGAGGCTACGAAGTACAGAGAATTTTTCAATTCCCACTTCTTGCTTACCAGGCTTGCGCATACCGGCGGTGTCGAGGAGTTCGATAGTTTGTGTTTTGTATTTAACACGAACGCGGTTGATGTCGCGCGTTGTACCGGCGATGTTTGCAACGAGAGCTTGTTGCTTGCCTGCAAGAGTGTTGAATAAGTTACTCTTACCAACGTTTGGACGACCGATAAGTGATACAACGATAGTATCTGGGTCATCGCGTTCGCTCATAGCAGGGATCATGTCGGTAACGGTATCGAGGGTTTCGAGTACACCTGAACCATGTTCCGCACTAGTACGGATAATATCTTTAATACCAAGGCGAAGGTATTCGCTATTTGGAAGTGCACCAGCAAGGTCGGTTTTGTTAATCAGAAGAATAACTGGTTTTTTGCTTTTGAGGGCTTTTTTCGCAACAATACGGTCTTCGTCGCTGGCATATTGAGTACCATCAACCATAACGAGGATTACGTCAGCGGCATCTGCAGCTTCAGTAATTTGCTCTTGAATAGATGCTTCGAAATCATCATTAGGGTCCTTAAGACCGGCGGTGTCGACCATCCAGAAGGTGTGGTCAAGGTGATTTACCTTACCGAGAACGTTGTCGCGAGTAGTACCTGCTTCACGTGCAACGATAGCTTGCTTACTTTTTACAAAACGATTAAAAAGCGAACTCTTTCCGACGTTCGCTTGACCGATAATCGCAACTGTTGGAAGTCTTGAAGCCATAACAGAGGTAATTGTAGCATAATTTCGGGCTTAGCGCTAGCATAAGCGCCATGCGAAGTTTAATTATTTGCTGGTTTCTTTGAATTCGCCAGCTTTTAAGCCTTCGAGCGTGTAGTTGCCAAAGCTAATGCGGTGCAGGTTGGTGACGATATAGCCCAAGCTGCTAAATGTACGACGAATTTGGCGGTTGCGGCCTTCGTGCATGGTAACAAGCCAGTCTTTGGCGTTATCGCGCTTTTCGAGGCTTAATTTACTTGGCCCATCTTCGAGGGTGACGCCAAAGTCGCTAATCATTTGTTGATGAAGGGGCTGTAAGTCGGTATCAAGCGATACTTCGTAGGTTTTCACCTTATAGAATTTCGGGTGGGTCATATTGTAGGCAAAATCGCCATCATCAGTTAACAAGAGCAATCCACTGCTGTCTTTGTCGAGGCGACCGACCGGTTTAAGGTTGTGATACTTTTCGGGTAGTAAAGAATATAATGTCGGCACTTCCCCTACTTGTCGCCTTGAAGAAACATAGCCAATTGGCTTGTTGAGGATAACGTAAGTGTAAGCCATTCGTTTTTCAAATGACTTGCCCTTAAATGTAATCTCGTCGCCTTCTTCGAATCGTCCACCTAAAATAGCAGCAACACCGTTCACTTTAACGTGGCCGGCGGCAATGCTGTTATCAGCTTCGCGCCTTGAAACGCCAAGTTGAAATGCTAAATATTTATTAAGACGTTCACTCACTGGTATTAGTATAACAGTTAAACTGTCGGAGGTGTAGGCGGTTGAGGAGCGCCGTTAAGTGCTTGGTCCATTTGACTTGCAAGGTCAAGTACTGGAGTTGCAGGGCCTGAATAGTCGCCGATTGGTGCAATAACTCGTTCACCGCCAGGTGCGGGTGTTGAGAATGGTGCAATTGGCTGTGGCATTGGGAACGGTGCTGCAGCAGGCGCAGGTGCAGCTGTTGGCAACGGTTCAAAAGCTTGTACAGGTTGTACTGGTGCCGGTGCAGCAACGGGTGCTGGGGCTACAGGAGCTTCTGCATATACCGGAGCTGGAGCTGCGACGGGAAGTGGCTCGAAGGCTGGTGCAGGTGCTGCAACCGGTGCTTGAGCTGGCAAAGGTTCAGGGGCAAATGCTTGTGCAGGTACTGGAAGTGGTTCAGGACTATACACAGGGGCTGATTCTGCTGCAGGTGGCGCAAGGGGCGTTTCGAATGGCGAAGCTACTACAGGAGCTGCGACAGGAAGTGGCTCGAAGGCTGGTACGGGTGCTGGAGCTGCTTCAACAGGTGCAGCTGCTGGTGGAAATACCGGAGCTGCTGGTGCAGAAGGGATACCATCGGCAAGTACGTCGTGAACGGTGCGAACAACGTCTTCGATACCAACTTGAGATTTAACGAGGTAACGGTCAGCACCAAGGGCTTCACCGCGGGCACGTTGATCTTCGCTGGAAAGCGCGGTCATCATAATAACTTTGACGTTTTTAGTTTCAGTAGTACTTCGTAAGATATCAAGCATATCGAAACCGCTGATTTTTGGCATCATTACATCGCTGACAATAAGGTCAGGACGTTCTTTAATTGCCATTGCAAGTGCTTCTTCGCCGTCACCAGCTGAAACAATTTCATAGCCCTCTGCTTGTAGGCGTACGCCATAAATTTCGCGTAAACTTTTGTCATCTTCAACTAATAGGATTTTTGCCATAATTACCTTTATTCTACTTAATATCTATGGAAAATACCATAGTGGTTATGTTTATTGTCATCTTCCGTTTTGTCCTCGTTGTTGTTGGGAGAGCGCTTCGAGTTGTTTAACGCGTTCATTAATTTGTTCGCGTGTAAGTGACTCGCCTCGGGGAACAGTGGTCGCCGGGCGGGCTGTAGGCATAGCCGGTGTAGTTTGCGCAAGCGAAACTGTTGGGGTAGTTGGTATATAGCCAGGAACTGCCACCGGTGCTGCCATAGGCGCGACTGCTACCGGAACGCTTGCTACTGGTGCTTGAACTGGAGCCGGAGTCGCGAATGGCGCAGGTACTGGTACGGCGTTCGAGGCAGGCATTTGATCGATGGTTGTCACTGGGGCTGGCGGTTGAGCTGCTTGGGCTGCTTGTTGTTGCGCGGCTTTGGCTTGCTGCTCTTGTTTGAGGTGCTCAGCTTGTTGGGTGTCAATGCGTGGTAATTGGAAAAAGAAAGTACTCCCCTTTCCGAAAATACTTTCAACCCATACGCGGCCTTGCATGTTTTCGGTTAAGCGACGAACAAGGTAAAGCCCAAGCCCAGTGCCGCCAATTTCCTGGCGGTCCATGTTGCTGACACGATAGAACTTCTGGAAAAGGTGTGGAATATCTTCAGTTGGAATACCGAGCCCAGAGTCTTTAATGCTCACAATAACCCTGTCTTCGTCACCGTTAATATCGACGGTAACTTCACCTTCTGGCGTGTACTTAATAGCGTTTTCAATAAGGTTATCGAGGATCTCGCGGATATGATCGTTGTCTTGATTTACGTAATATACCGGCATGATTTTCTTTTGTGAGCTGTTTGCCGATGTATTGTTTGCGGAGCTGTAAATAAGCTTCAAACCCTTCTTCTCGGCCTTTTCAGTGAGGCCTTGCACGATGGTTTCAGTTAAGTTGCCAACATCCACAACTCGTGGCACGTTCGTAAGCCGGCCATCATCTGTCTTAGACACGTCTAGAAGGTCCTGGAACAACCTACCGAGGTGCTGTGCGGCTTCGTGGGCTTTCATAATGAAGTCTTTAGCCCGAGCGTCAACACTGGCGGTGTTTGGGTTAATAGCAAGGCCGAGGTAGCCTTCAATGGCTGCAACTGGCGTACGCATTTCGTGGCTGGCGGTGCTAATAAACTCAGCTTGTTCGCGCTCTTCGGCGCGCTCGTTGGTGATATCGCGGAAGACAATAATTGCGCCTGAACCAATGTCACCAATTGGGGTGACTACCACCGAAACAGAGATCTTTTTGCCAGAACTCGTAAGAGCAATTAAGTGGTTGGCGCGTGATTGTTGGTTGGTGTTTAGCACCTGCTCTACTGGGTCAATTGACGGGTCGAGCTCGTGCCCTTTTTCATCTTCGAGTTTAAGAATAGATTTATAGCTGAGCTTTAAGGCATCTTGCTTGCCCCAGCCGAGGATTACCTGTGCAGCTGGGTTTATAAGCTGGATTGCTGCGGTTGAGTCGATAGCGATAACTCCGTCACCAATCGCGTTAATAACAATTTCAGATTTAGACGCAACTTCAGAAAGTTGGTTGGCAAGGTTTTTAACATTTTTCGTAGAATCATCAATTTCACCTTGCTCGCGCCACACGATAATACCAGTAACTAACGGTAAGATGCTACCAAGGGTGATAATGGTCATTGTTTCGAAATCTAAACCGCCGGATAGGTACGCGCCGGCAATGAAACAGCCAATAAGAATGGTCATAGCTACCCAACCGTAGGCACCAAACAGTGCTGCGAATAGCGAAAGGAATGCCCATAGAATTAAGTACGGTGAAGTTATACCGTCGGTTTGGGCAATTTGCCATCCAATAGCTAATGTTAATAGCAAGAAAAGAGTAAAGCTATAGCCGAACCCCGAAAGCTTTTTCTCGATAAATATAAATACCACACTTGCAACCGCTACTACTGCGGCAAGAACAGCGGTAACTGTATTCACCTGCAACATTTCGCGCACGCTGTAAACACCAAACAAATCAAGCCCGTAAATAGTTACGAGCGAAAACGCGATAAGAAAAATTGCCATGTACAGACGACGATGCCAGATGTGGGATAGTCGGAGAGGAGTCATTATTAAGTGTTGCCTACCCTTTTAAAATACTTATGGTTAGTATGAAGGATTTAGGGCGAGAATACAACACTCCGGCGCGCGTAGTTACAGTTGTTTGTGCCAGTTTTTGAGTGAGCGTTACAGGTAAATTGGAATGAGAATTGCCATCGTAATAACGAAGCCAGCAAAGTAGTTGAGTTTTAGGAATCGCTTCCAAGCTTTGTTCACGCTGGCCGAGGTTTTTTCAGTCACCCGTAGGTATGGTGAGATATTCAAACAGTACAAAATGCCAACAACTGCGATTGCTATGTAGATGTTTCCTTGAAGGAATACTAAAATAGCTGCCACATAGTACATAAGGTAGGCAAACCAAATGGTCTGTTTTGCACCGAGGAAGGTAGCAATTGAAGCAATACCACCCTTTTTGTCCGGCACGATATCTTGAACAGCGCCGAAGGCATGTGAGGCCATTCCCCAAATGAAGAACGCGACAACGAAGCCCCAAGCGTTAGCTGGGAAGCTGTGGAGCGAAAGTGCGAATAACAATGGGCCAACGAAGTGCAGGCTGCTGGTTATAGAATCGAGGAGTGGTTTTTCTTTAAAACGCAGGCCTCTCATTGAATATGCAACAACCGAGAATGCCACGATGACAAGTGTTAAACGTGCTGCCCAGTCACCTGCAATGAGTAGGTATAGCAAGAATGGTGCGTTGGTGAGAATTGCCGTTTTAACAACCGTTGGGTGGAATGCTCGCTCCTCTCGCATGCCCTCTACCCCGCCCTTGCGTGGGTTTTTGATATCTGATTCATAATCGAATACGTCGTTAATGCCGTACATCAGTAAGTTGTATGGGCCAAGGAAATAAATGGTTCCAATAACAAACGTTAGGTCGACACTTCCGCCAGTCAGTAAATATCCGACGGCAAAAGGGTACGCCGTATTAGGCCAAGAAATCGGACGTGAAACCCAGAACAGTTTTTTGAGAGTTATGAAGAGTTTCATTATTTGTTCTTACTTCCTTTTTTAGGTTCAAATAGGTTCCAGAGTGTTGGTACGATTAAAATGGCAAGAATGGCGTAGAAGAAATCTTCAACTGGTGCCAAGCCGACATATAACCCAAGAATCTTTTCGGTATCGTACGCAACAATACCTGCACCAATAATAATGCTATCAAATACTGCAGTTAATACTAATAAAACAGCAAGCGCAATGAACATATTTTTGTTTGGTTTCACGAAGTACTGCAAAAATATCACAAAAACACACACCAGGAAAAATATGTTCATCATTAAATACGTGAACGCCATAGTTGGACTCCGTGATACACAATTAATGCACTGTAAGTTAATAGGAATAGGAAAACAATCTCTTCAATAGGAAATTCTGGGGCAAGCCTAAACGGCAATGAGTACACGCTGTTCCCGTGGAAGAAAACACTAACGTAAATACCGAAAAAGTCCCATAGGATGAACACAAGAACCGCTACAGTCAAAGTAAGGGCTGTGCGTTTGCCGTCTTTCCAAAATGCTAATTTCCAGCGATGATCAATGGCAATTAAACCAGCAATACCAATTAGTAGTCCGATGAGATAAAACCACTGCATCATACACTCCCCTTTATTGGTTCAATAGTATCTACTCGCCCACCTTTTTTAATGCCTGCAAGCCGTTTGTATATAAGCTCAGCACTAATGAGGCACATTGGTACGCCAATGCCTGGCACTGTGCCACTCCCGACATAATATAAGTTCTCAACTTTTTTACTTTTGTTCGGAGTGCGGAAAAATGCGCTTTGCGATAACTTATGTGACGGTCCAAGCATAGAGGCTTGCCACGAGTTGTATTTCGTTTTGAAATCATCCGGACCGAAGCTGGTTTGGCTGATAATACGGCTGGCCAAATCAACGCCAGTCATAGCTCTAATTTGTTCTAAATAATGTGCGGTAAGTTCTTTTGTTTGTTCAGCGGTTAAAGAAATGTCAGCCGGCAAAGGAACAAGGACGAAAATATTCTCATCACCTTCTGGTGCGGTACTTGGGTCGGTGCGGCTGGTTTTCGAAATATAGAGTGATGCTTTTTCGGGTGTTGTTTTCGTTTTGTAGATAGCGTTAAAGTTTGCTTTCCAATCTTCAACAAATAAAAGTGTGTGATGTTCGAATTCTGGCACCTTCCCTTTTATACCAAGGTACAAAAGTAGTGCGCTTGGGCTGGCTTCTTGCTTGTCCCAGTATTTTTGCGGGTAGGTTGAATATTCAGCGCTGAGCAGTTTTGTTTCAGTGAAGTGCAAGTCGGCGTTAGAAATAATAATATCGCCTTCGATTTTTTCACCGTTTTCAAGTTCGATGCCGGTTGTTGTGCCATTAGATACGACAATCCGCTTCACGCCTTTTTTGTAATGATGATGCACGCCGAATGCTTGCCCAAGTTTTACAAGCTGTTCAACAACTGCGTACATTGTGCCACGTGGATAAAACACACCTTCTTTGAAATCGAGTGCGCTCATTAAGCTATAGAGCGCTGGTGCGTTGAATGGCGAGGTGCCTAAAAATACCATTGGGTATTCAAGGATTTGTTTAAGTTGTTGATTCGTTACAAAACGTTTTACATAACTATCGATTGAAGTTGTTGCGAGTGCGAGCATTTTACCGGCACGCTTGGTAATGTCTGGGTGAAGAAAATCGGCTTTGCTTGTAAAGTTGCTGTACAAGAAATGCTTTAAAGAAAGTTGGTAGGTTTCGTCACTTTTCTCGACATATTTTTTGAGCGACTCACCTGCTCCACTTTCGATAGCTTCAAATGTCGCGGCGTCTTTTTCTAGGTCACCGGTAATCGTAACGTCGTTCGCACCTTCAAAAAATACTTTGTAAGCAGGTTTTAGCTGAACTAAATCTAGTTCTTTTTTAGTACTCGTGCCAAGTAATTCAAAATAGTGCTCGAAAACATCCGGCATTAAATACCAAGATGGTCCGGTGTCAAACGTGAAGCCATCTTTTTTAAATTGGCCAGCGCGTCCACCTGGGCCAGATTCTTTTTCGTATATATGTACTTCGTGGCCCGCTTTTGCAAGCAAGTTAGCGGTAGCTAAGCCACCAATACCAGTACCGATAATAATAATTTTAGACATTACAACGCACCTTTTTTTAGGCGAGTTTTTACGAGCAGCTGGAGCTTCTTGGTATTGTTGACGCGTATACGGCCGGCTTTAATTTTTTCGGCAGATGTTTGTTCGAGTTTATTCAGCAGCTCTGAATAATATGCAAAACTGAGTGCAACAGCTTGACGTGAATTTGCAGGCAACTCTGCCACTGCAACTTGAGCCTTCTTGAAATCTTTTTTAATATCTTTAACAATCGCCTCTTTATGGTGGTCATCGAAAGTTTCATACGTAACGTCAGGGAAATACACACGGCCGCGTTCGTCGTAATCGGCTTTTATATCACGTAAGAAATTCACTTTTTGGTAGGCAGCGCCTAGTGCCCGCGCGCCTGGTTCTAATTTTTTATACTGCTTTTCGTCATCACAGAAAACCTTCAAACACATAAGGCCAATTACTTCCGCAGAACCGTAAATATAGTCTGCATACAATTTTGGTGTATACGTTTTTGATTCAATGTCCATGTCCATGCTTTTGAAGAACGGTTTAATTAAGTCGCTACCAATATTGAAGCGTTTTGCTGTCGTAACAAAAGCGTGAACCAGCGGGTTTGGGCTGAAGCCGGTCTTTAATGATTGCAGTGTTTCTGTTTCGAGGTCTTTCAAAATCTGTGCCATGTCTTTGCCTTTGTAGGTATCGACAATCTCGTCGGCAACGCGCACTAAACCGTAAATTGCATAAATATGGTCACGAATGTCAGCGCTAAAAAGCTGACTGCTTTTACTAAATGACGTCGAGTAATCAAGGGTGACGGTGCGAGCAAGTTTGTAGCTCGTTTTGGTGTACAGTTCCATTACATGTCCCTATTTAAACTTTGGTCGATAAGGTTGAGATATAAATGTTTTGCATCTTCAGATAACGAAAGGTCGTTGACTTGTTCCAGTGCATGCAAGCGCTTTTCTTCAACAAGCTGTTCAACGGCTGCACGGGCGCCAGTTTCTGTAAGTAACGTACGAACCGTTTCGAGTGCTTCGTCGCTGGCTTCGGCATGGCGGAAGATGCTAAAGAATGTTTCGGCTTGTTCGGCCGTCGCAACTTGTTCGAACTTCTCAACAAGGTAGGTACGCTTGCCTTCGCGAATGTCGCTACCGTTACTTTTCCCAGTTACTGCCGGGTTGCCGAATACGCCGATTAAATCGTCGCGTAGTTGATAGCCGATACCAATAATAAGAGAAAGCTCTTTAAGGATATTGATATCTTTTTCAGGAGCTTGAGCGAGCATCGCACCCGTTGTGAGTGGGCCAACAAATGAATAGCTGGCTGTTTTGTATTTCGCAATCGTATCAAGATTAATCATTCCTTTTGGCATGAATGCAACTTCGACGTCCAGCAGTTCCCCACCGATAACTTCGAAGATTTCCTTGTTAAGAATAGCCTCGGCTTGGTCGACAAGTTCGGTTGCACGGTTGGTTTTTCGAATGAGCATGTGAGCATCGGTAATGAGTGCGTCGCCAGCGAGCAGTGCGGCGCTTAACGACATATGTGAAATTTCGTTTTTATCTTCAAAAAATGGGCCGTAATATTCGTCGTATTGGCCACTGATATTTTTAACACCATAGCGAACTGAATCGCGGTCAATAATATCGTCATGAATAAGCATTGCTGAGTGAATAAGTTCATGGGCAGCAGCAGCTGGAAGGATGTCGCTGAGTGGACCTTCTGGATGATAGGCTTGATAGGTTGCAAGTAGCATAAAAGGTCGCAAACGTTTGCCACCAGCTAATACTAAAGCTTCAAGAGATTGCCATAAACGCACGTAAGATGGGCCGAGCTCCATAGCTTCAGCCGAACGGTATTGGAAATAACTTTTGATGTACTCATCGACAAGTTGCTTCGCAGTACTAGTATCTATAGTTGTCGAGACGATTTGCATACTCCCCCTACTATAACAGAGATAATGATTCTTACTGAACCTTCAATTTTAACAATTGAAAACTCGGTGAGAAGGGCGTGTGAGTAAAATGAATTACTCACACGCCCGGGTACTACAACTTCACTACGCGGCCTTGGCCTCGGTTGCGTACTGCAGGGCAACTTCCGGAATTTCCGGAGCCGGCTCAAGAACGAGCGGCTTGGTTTCCTGAGCAGACACGAACAGCTTGATGACCTCGGACTGGGTGTTCTCGGTCGATTCGTTGATCAAGGTGATACCCTTGACTACGGAATCTTCCACTTCGGCGTACGCCTGCTTGGCCTGAACTAGTGCCTGCAGCATGCCGTCGTTCATCACCACGACAGAGTTGGCCATGATGTTCATGGTCGCCGGCGTGATCATCGGACGCAGTGCAGCTGCCATGTTGCGAGGGATCGCGATTGCCGAAGCTTCCGAGAGTCCCTGTAGCGTGGCGTTGAGCGCGTTGTCCATGGTGACGATCTCTTTAGCGGCCTGTTCACCACGAATCATTTCGCCCCACTGCACGATGGTTTCGCGCATGGCCGGAACCATGATGTCAATCATCATTCCGAGGCGTTCTTTCAGGCTTTTCTGAGCCTTGCCCATGTTGCGCAGTCGCGGTGACGACGTCCAGCCCACTTGCATGCGCTGGATGAAGCTGATGCGACGGGTGGTCAGGCTCAGGCGAAGTTCGAGGAGGGTTTCCATCTCTTCGCGCTTGTCACGCCAACCGACCGAATCCTTCGGGAGTTTCTCGAGTTCCGCTTGGACTCTCGAGATGTCCTCGTCGAAGTGCACTCCCATCTGTTCCATCATGGCGATGACGATGACGATTTTGCGGAGCGCATCCTCGTTCTCTTCGTAGAGAACGCGGCAGGTTTCCACGCTTTCCTTCATCGCGCCCTTTTCGATTTCGAGCACACGCGCCGCCTTGTCGAGACGTTCGTAGACGCTCTGACTGTCGATGTACATGTCCTCGATGAACGAGCCGGCCGAGTTCACGAGCTTCTTGAGGAAGTTCGAGAAATTGTTCATCGCCTCTTGGAACTTCGGATCCTGAGGGTTCCACTTGCGACTGAAGTCGCTCATGTTCTTGCTCATCTCCTTGGTAATACGTTCCATCTCTGGAATACGCATCTTGCGCTGGGCAGCAGCGACACTGTTGACGGCCGCGTTGATTCCATTCATGGCGGGATTGCCGAAGCTGTCCAGAACGGACTCGTCTTGCTTGATCTTCAGGAACGTGGCGAAAGCTTGGTCGCGCACTTGGGCCTGCTCACCTTCGGTAAGCCATTCCATGCACGACAGCGTTTCGAGGTTGGATGAATCCATCTTCTCGATTTTGCTGTCGAACTTACCTTTCGGGGTGCTTTCGTCGGAACCAGTGATGGCGCCGAAGTCGATTACTTCCTCTTGGGTCAGTGTGGTCATCGTTTTTCTTTCTTTTCGATTGCGATTGGATCGGGTTGGATGAGGCTTGCGTCGTCGGTCTGAGCGGTGGCATTCATGATGCGCGTCGTGATTTTGTAGTCAGTCAGCGCACCCTTGGTGATTTCGCGGATGTTCAAGAACACGCCAGCTTGATACTGGTCAACTGATACTCGACCGTCCCGTAGCCAGGCTTCCGCCTGCTTTTCGGTGGGTTCGTAGTACAGCGGGTTTGCTTCGATGTCCTGGAATTTGGTCAGTACCCGCAACATGACTCCCAGTTTCACCTCGTATTGACCGGTGACCTGTTGAATCTGAGTTTTAGGCGCTCTGACGAACAATTCAAGAACATGCTTCGTGGTTTCGAGGACCTTGCGGGTTACCTCGGAATCATTCAGCTCGCGAGCCTTCGCTTCGACGTCTTCGAGTAGCTGACGAATAACCTCGGGGGTTGCTTCGTAGCGCTTCTTGGACGTCTTTTCGAGGACTTTGACGTTCGAAATTTCCTTCACTTGTCGACGAGGCTTTCTCCTAACAAGGAGAACTACCAGCGTAGCGACAACAGCCAGCCCAAGGGCACCCGACAAAACTGGGACGATTATCCCGGCTCCGTCACTTGATGTAGCCCCACTTGGCTGGTTGCTTTGCACCTCACTGACGAACTCGTTCAGTCCATCGCTCAAGTTACCACCCTCTGCTGCGTTGGCGAGCTGTGAAGCTTGCCCCGAGTTGAGAGTGCTTGAACCGGCTTCGAAGTCGCCACCCACCGAAACGATAATCGTTTCATAATGGGTACGCGATGCGAGCTGGCTGATGAATGTCGGAATGCTGTCGATCTCACTCTGCGCGCCGGCCGGCAGCACCACAATTGCGATGCTATCGGTACCGATTTGCGAAGAAAGATTTGCTTGCTGTTCCTGGCTGAGGTCGGAAACTGAAGGAGACACATAGAGCACGCTGGTTTGCAGTGCCTGAGTCGCCTCGTCGAGATAACTGATATCTAGAAGCATTACTACTCCTTCCTTGAAGCGATCAGACACACCGTGTAGTGTGTTGTTGTACCTGGTTGTTAAGGGTGTCTTGTTCGCCTACTGGATGCAGACGGACACGTCTTTGAGGGAAATCCCCTCATGTAATCGAACGATAATTCATTCAATCATATGAAATGATTTTTTGGAGGTCGGTGGACCAACCGTGGCTGGATTGCCAGGTTGGTCCACCAAGACTCTTGTTAGAAGTTATTCACTACCGACTGGAAAACGAGCTTGATGCGACGTGCATCGGACGCGTCGAACACCTGTCCGCCAGAGGCTTCTGCGATGTCCGTCAGTGGTCCGGAAACCGCTTGTCCGTACGAGATCGGGAAGACCCGTACGAGCGATTCGTCGCCACCTTCGCTTTCGTTACGCATTTCGCGCAACAGCTTGTCGATCGAGGTTTTCGAGTCGGTGTCTTCACCGTCCGAAAGGACGACGATGGCATTAATCCGGCCCGGTTCTGCTCGGTCACTCATGTACTGATACGCGGTGTAGACTGCGTCGTACAGCGGAGTTCCTTGCTGGGGGGTGAGGTTGCCCATCTCTCGAGAGAGCTGTTCGCTTTCACCCGCCATCGGTTTGACCTGTCGAATCTCGACGAGGTTTTTGCCGATGGCACTTTCCACATTCGTGGTAAATGCCCAGACACCCAGTTCATCCGTAGGGCGGAAGTGGTCGAGAGTTGCTTGCGCACTCTCGATCGCTTCCTTCATCTTGCTTCTGCCCGTTCCGGCATCGTCGCTCATGGAACCTGAAACGTCAACCAGTACGAGAACACTCGACGGCTTGCGAATCTCATTCCACTGCTCTTTTGCAGTGGCGACAACCGGGACCGATGGCTGCTCCAGCATGATTGCTGGTTGCGTGGGATCGACACCGTTTTCAGGAGTGAACAGCCCAGCGAGCTTAGCATTCGGGTCGACTTTTCGGAAACCGAAATCGTCGAGCACCTCCTGCGCCTCGCTGGTTTGAACGAACTTCATGAATGCTTCGCCGGCTAGCTTCTGCTCCTCGGAAACCCAAGGGGCATCGGGTCCGCCCAGTGTGACGATGGGGTTATCGCTTTGCAGCGAGCCCTCTTCTGGGTAAATCGCCACCAGCTTTTCGCTTGGCGGCTTGATGTACTTGCGCTTGTCTACGGGTTCATCCGCACCGATGTACTGCCCCTTGTCGTCTACCTTGATGACGTCAGACTTGGGGTTACCGATGTTGTAGTTGATGACCGATGTTTCCTCAACGGCAATCGCCGACACGTAGTCGAGCGGCTGTCCTTGCTGATCGCGGTCGTACACTCGCTGGAGAACGCTTCCCGTGGTGTCACCGTAGTGAATGACACAGGATTCGAACTCTTGCGAGAACTGTGCGGTTGCCGAGATGTCGGCTTCGGTGAGTCCAGCCTGCTTGCCGCTCGCTGCATAGGACTGCATGAGCAACGTGTTGAGGCCGGTGGTCGACGTGTAAGGATTAGTCTTTCCGATTCGGAAAGATCCCCACAAGCCAGCCGCACCGCCGAACTTCCCCCACCCTTGCGGGTCGAGACATAGGTCGTGCAGGTCTTGAATTCCCAGTGGTTTGTCGGGCCAGCCCAGGGTTCGGGCCATCGGCTCGGGCATCGCAAACACCACAGGGGTGCGTGCAAACGACTGAGCGTTTGGTACGAGGGCTTCGCCTTTCGCGTCCGCGACGTCGTTGATCCAGGAAGTAGAGGCCGGCGACCACAGCACGGGCTGCGGCTTGACGGTCTGGTCAGTGGGCCAGGACTCTGAAAGCTTCAGAAGTCGGTTGGCTTCACCGGAAGTTACATCGACAGGTGCAACGCGTGCACAGGTCTTCAGCGCCTTCGCTTCGTTGGACTTCTCGAACATCTGCGACAGCTCGGTGAACAGGTTCACCTTTTCGGGCGATACGGCAGCGATGACTGGAGTACAGTCGCCGAAGTCGAAATCGCTCATCGGGTCTTCGGGTTCGGCTGCGAACGTGCAACCAGACAGGACAACGCCAATGGCAATAAATGCCGCGGCGATTCCTGTGAATCTTGCAGGACGTTTCACGGTGTACCTTTCGGTCGGTTTGAATGGATGAGCTACTTGGTGGTAGTGATTTTCTGTTAAGTCTACTCTGAAAAAGCAATCAAAAAAGATTGCCCAATACAGCATATTAATTATACTACTTTTTGTACCATAAGTCAATGGCCGTAACGGGGATGAGCACTAAGTAATGTGGACTGCTTTAAAACATTACAAGAAATGCGTCAATTGGTCGCGAATTTCTCAAATTCTTTGTTGACGACGGATTCAAGCTGTCGCCATTGTTTATCGGCTTCGTCGTTTGGATAATAGTCGCTTGTATCGGAATCTCCGACTGTTTCAAGGGCTTTAAATTCGAAATTAATATCTTCCATCGTGTAGTCGAATTTTACGTTTAATTTCGATTTGTTAGAATTAATAAATACGTAGTTCGCAAGCTTTTTCTCGAGGTGACGATGATTCTTTTGAAACGCTAAGCTGGTAAGCCAAAAGATGTAGAGATCTTTCTCGGTTTCAATGGGAAGCAGTTTGTCGAGTTTAAGGAAGTGCATACTTCTATTATAATCTACTCTTCGCGGTGCGCTTCAACTATCGACTGCCCTACCGCTATCGTCACCATGGTTTGTGCAGTGTACAGCATAACGCCACGGTGCGTACGAGCACGAAACCTTTTTGTAAAGTAAAGGTCATCATCTGATTTAACAATTTCATGCGCAATCATTTCAACGCTGCGGTAGTTTGCATCGCTGAAAGAGTATTTCTGGCGGATAATATTTACGAGTTCGTTCAGGCTAACGTACGATGTTTCACCAACTCGTAAACCTTGGCCAGTGTGTACGGCATTCGGGAGGTTTGCCAGGCAATCTTGGATTTGCTCTTCGTCATATGCTTCGATGGCTTCGTGGTGTCGACGCACCATACGGGTATCAATGTCGTAATGCTCTTTCAAGTATTTGAGTGCAAAGGTATCGATAGACAGACGCGTGAATAAACGACCAGCTGCAGCGAACGTGCGTATTTTGCCATCTTGCTTAATTGACGCTTGGCCACGGGTTAAGTGTGGCAATGTTTCGAGCATTTCAGCGTACATTGTATAGTTGTTCGTAATCGTTTCAACAGCACCGTATTTTTTGAAAATAGCATCGATTGATTGCTTCATTGAAGCGACGTACTCTGGCACGATATCGCCAATTGCTGAACCGTTCGGGATAGTTTCAAGCGTGAAAATATCAGCCATCGATACCTGTGGCGCGGTGCTTGAGGCAATCTTATCAACGATATCTATTGCGAGGGCTGGGCGGTTATCAAATTTGTTACGCAAGATTCGGCCGGTACGTTGGCGAGCGGCAACAAGCGATCGAGTTGGACGGGCGTTAATAATAACGTTGGCGCGTTGGCTGTCCCAACCTTCGGTAAGAACGTCGATGTAGGTTAAGGCATCAATTGTCCCCTTCTCTAGTTCGGCATAAATTTTCTGGCGAGTGGCAGCAGAAATGGAACTAGTAATGGCGCTCACGCGAATTGGGCGTGGAATGCCATTTTCGTCATCGACATATTGCTCTGCGAGCATGTCAGCAATGAGGTGTGGGTGGGTCATTATATCGCCAGGAATACAGGCAATAATTGGTGTGTTGCCCGCTTGAATTAATTGGGCGGCAATAGAAACGACCATTCGGTTGCGGGCGCCGTTGTGAATTAGCTGTTTCAAGCTTTTGTTTTCGTACTCACCAAGCGCACCGATTGAAAATTCTTGAGCAGTTGTAGTAGGTGCTGGAATGGCAACGGGAATAACTGATGAAAGCATGTCGAGTTTAATCGCTTCTTTTAAATCGAGGCGGTGAATAAGTGCAGGTAGCAAACTTTCCAGGCTACGTGATGCGTGGTAATCAGGCGTTGCAGTAAAGCCAATAATCAATGTGTCGTCGTTGATGTCCTTGATTATTTGGCGGCTACTTGCACCAAGTGCCTTGTGGCCTTCATCAAGGAAAATAATATCAAAGTGTTCATCAACTAGGTTTACTAGTTTTGTGTGGTGCTGGCCTTTGTCGTCGATTGAAGTAATAGGTGCCGCTGCAAGTTTCGCAAGTGAGGCGTATGTCGTGATAGTCACCTGCGCTTCAAGCCCACGCATACCGCTTGGGGTGTCGCTGTAGAACGTGCCAACACTCATAGTAGGTGCAAAGCCAGCAAAGCCTTTGTCATCGCGACTGCCGCCGAGGGTTTGGCGTACGAGGTCTTTTGTTGGCGTAACGACCAGAATTTTTGGCGGAGTTTCTGCCCCATAGCTGAAGGCTTCGGCAAGTGTTACGAACAAAACGGTTTTGCCTGTTCCTGTTGGAGCCTCGATATACCCCCTACGGTTACCATTACGGAGGAATTCGGCTGTATCTTTAATAATCGCTTTTTGGTGCTCGTATAGAACGTCAGCCTTTTTGCCATCGGCAACGTATTGCTCTAAATTATTGAGGAAACGCAAATCAAATGCCGGCAAGTGGCTGGCGGTAGAATTGGCGGTCGGTACAGAAGTGTTCATCAAGCAACTATTATCTCATTATTCCGGTGATATGTCGCCTACAATTTTACTACAAATATAAAAACCTCCAAAGTGGAGGTTTTCTGGCGATAGAAATAAGTTTTTGATACCCGGATGGGTACGCCTGCCTGGCTGGCAAGGCGTACCCATCCGAATGGTGTTATGCCCGGCTGAGCATTTTCTGGTTCCAGAAGTTTTCGTGCTCTTCTTTCTTCAGACGCTCTTTTTCTTTTTCCTGGCGTTTTTGGGCCAGCTCGCTTGCCGTGGCCTTCTGCTCTTCGCGGCGCGCTTGCGCGGCTGCTTGAGTTTCTTGCTCGGCTTCGAACTGGACCTGCTGGTACTTCGGGAGCAGCACCTTGATTGCCGAATCGAGCAGGTTGTAGGTCTGCGACGGCGTCGCAAGCTGTCCTCTCAGTTCGTCGGCAAGTTTCAAGATGGTTTTGTCGGTACGAAGCAGTCGCTTTGCTTCTGCGAGGGATACCCCGCAAAGCATTGCTTCAAGCTTCGCGTTGTCCCGGAAAAGCACACGCAGTGCATCCTGAACAACGTGCTTGTCGGTGTATCTCTCCTGGCGGCGAACCGCCCGAGCGCGCCGTTTCTTGCGGGTCGGCATAGCTTTCACTACCGGTGGGCGAAGTGCGGCTTTTTCGGCAGCCCGAAGCTGACTTTCGTACAGAGGTCGCTTGGGTTTCCTTGTGGTTACCTTCGGTTTCTCCGGCACGACCTTCGGCCCTTGGGCACGTAGGCGAGCCAGACGATCTTCCCTCTTCTGCTTAGCCCTCAGTTCGGGCAGTTTCGCAGGTTTGGGTCTCCACTCGACCTTGATCTTGGTGATGGGGTGACGCGCTTGAGATGGATACGCTGCAGGGTTCTCCATCTTCAGCCGTTTCTTCTCAATCCTTTTTTTAGACAAAGTGCTCCATGTTCTATAGCGTGCGAACAAACGCAAATCGGGGTTTCGGTTCCCGGGTACACTATTGGTAGTAGTTATACCCCGTCAGCATGAATGTGTAAAGCTGCAATAAAAAAGCCTCCACTACGGAGGCTTTTTATATTACTTTGCTGACATCCAGCGGCGTACTCGCCGTGCTCGCAGAAACGCTTTCATGCGCGCTTCTAAAATGACGTCAATTTTGACCGGCTGGTCGCGCCTTCGAGGTGTTTCGATGTACGTAATAAGTTCGATTTGGTTGGCTGTCTTCATATACTCTCCATAGTCTTTAAAAATAAAAAACAACTAAAACAAAGTGCTTAGCTGTACGGGTTTAATTTATAAGGCTACTTGGTGGAGTGTACTAACCGCTGATAGTATCCTCGCGACAGGGAGCCGAGATGTATATAAAGACTTCCAGGGACGCTTTGCAACGAGTGCTAGTGTGTATGTGGTCTATGTATAATTATACGACTGTCGTGCCAGCGATTCAATGGGAATTGAAAGCACCCTCAGTCGAGGGGCTTTCGCCATCCTTTCGTGAGGGTGTGGTAAGCTTGCGCTCATTGTTACAAGAAGACTCCAGCGCCGGTGCCGACCTTGTCGCGGGCATTGTAACGCCGGATCGTCGTTCGCTCGTCGAATCCGTTTTCCGTGATGACTTCTCCGCCGACGATGAAAACGATTTGGTCGGCGTCGACAGGTTTTGCACTGTTGACCTTCACGTCGATGTCTTGCTCGACCAGTTCGCCGTCAACGTAGCCGACAAAGGTGAACGTCACCCGATTGTCTGGGGTGTTCAACGTTGCAAGCAACGTTTCGACGTCAGGTCCGCCCTTGATGTCGTAACTGTGGCCGTACTGAATGCCTTGGGTCATGATGAACCTTTCGCTTGCACCGCAAAAGCGGTGTGTGGCTGGAATCTATCGTTGTAAACAATAGCCTCCTCATTTGGTATGAGGAATTGTAGTTACGATATATTCATATGGGGTTTTATGCAAGGATAAGCAAAAAGTTTCCGGAGTGGAAACTTTTTACTTGCACAATAATTTTGGCGACCCTTCCCTACTCGTTTTTTAACTCTATGGCGGCGGAGATAATGCGTTGGAGCGATACAATTTGTAGCGCAGGTGTTCAGTCGTTGGAAGTGTACGAGGTGAGTAATGAGGGTTACGGTGAATGCCAACGACAGGACGCTAATTGCACCGATTAATCCGAAATAAAGAAAACCCCGACTAAGTGTCGGGGCTGTCCCTTATAGCGGTGATGGTTTAGCCTGCTGCTTCTAGATCCGCGAGATACTGACGTTCAATCTCCTCAACTGCGGCCGAGTATTGACGCTGGCGCTTGTCATGATCCGCGGCGGAGCGGTTGATGTGGGTATCTCGGTCCTTGAGCACTTCGGCAATCTTGCGCTCCCGTTCTGCAACGAGGCTTAGAAGTAATGCCTCCCTTTCATCGACAATCGACTGAACGAGCTGGTCATAGTTTTTCCGGGCGGTGTCCAGAAGACTAGCGGCGGTCTGCCGAGCCTGGTCAAGCTTCGAGCTTGTTTGAGATTGGACCAGCTGTACGGAGGTTGAAGCCGATTCGGTGTAGTGGCGAATGGTCTTATATAATTCGTCACGGTCGTGTACGTAATCGGCTGTTTCTTTCGATTTCGCATTTTCGCGCTTCCGCGAAGCTTCTTCGCGCTTTTTTGCCCTTTCGGCCTGAGTCGTAGCTGGCTGTGACTGCGGGTTTGGTTGTGTGTGAGGGGGTGGTGTCGCCTTAAAGGGCGAACCTTTGGTAAGGTGATCGTACGCCTGTTGCACTTGGTCGAACTTGTACCTCGCGTTAGGAGAGGGGTTGAGGTCCGGATGCCAATGCTTAGCGAGCTTGCGGTAGGCCTGCTTGATTTCGATGATCGAGGCATCTTTTGAGACACCAAGGGTGCTATAAGGATCCATTTACCGAACCCTCCTTTTCTTCTATAGAATGGTCGGGTCGGTAAATCTTTGAGTATTTTAAAATAAATAGGATAACAAGTCAATACAACAAAAAAAGCCCTCGACAAGGCCTTTTTAATAATTTTGGTGATCCCATGGAGAATCGAACTCCAATTGCCAGGATGAGAACCTGGTGTCCTAACCGTTAGACGATGGGACCAATTACTGGCCATAAGGCTTAGTAATCTTACCAAAAACCCCTTCCCCTGTCCACTCTAGAACAAGTAGGTGGCAATCACGAAGAATGCAGAAACGACGATAATGAGGCCTGAAACTAACGCCTTAATCCCCGACTTTAATTTCGAGTTGCCCCAGATTCCTAACAATATGTAGGTACTCACAAAACTATATAGCACGGTCAAAAGCGAAATGAGTGCAATGTTAAATACAATGTTCTGGTTCGAAAAACTTTCCATGACAATACCGAATATCGCTTGCGATGCCATAATGAGGCTAATCAGCATGCCAACTAAAAACGGTCCAGCGCGCAGGGCGTGCTTGTAGAATGTTTTAAATATTGAGGCGTAGGCTTTGTAAGAGGTTACGAGCCAGAAAACACCTGCGAGAAAACTAATCCCAACCAGTGCAAAAGGATTCTTTACGATATCGGTGAGCACATATATACCAACAGCGAGCATTGCGCCACTTACGAATGGGTACGGAATATATAACCCAATGCTTAAAACGGATTTTCCAATACCGCTAGTAATTGCTTCAAGTTCTTCGTCTTTTACTTTTACGCGTTCTGCTTCAGAAAGAATCTCGCCCTCAAATTGCTCACCTGGCGCGCGGTAGATACTCGTAAGCTCGCTGTGGTCCGCAATTTGCTCAATTGTACTCAACTCATCATTGTTGGGCGCATCGAGCGTGTGATTGCGATCCATGTTAGCCTAATTTCTCAATAACTGAAATTAACTTGCTTGGAGTAATCTCGGCTTTAATAAGGTAGCCGTCTGCACGCGCTTCCATAGCCATGCGGGATTCGTCGTCTTGTTCGAAGTTGGTAAGAACAAGTACCTTTGAATGAGGAATCAAATCTTCAGCACCGCGCAGCGCATCAAGGATTTCGCTGCCACGACGTTCTGGCAACATAACATCCAGGAGGATAAGATCATATTGTTTATTGCGCGCAGCAATCAGGCCGTCGTTCCCGTCAACCATCCAGTCAACTTCGTAGCCAGATTTTTTAAGGCTACGTACATACATTTCGCCGATAAATCGATCGTCTTCGACAATGAGAATTGTTTTAATTGCCACGTTTAACCCCTATACATGTTGTGGTTTTTGATCCAACCACCTTCGTTATTGATAAGTACTTCGTTTCCATTATTACCCGCTTTGAGTTTGTCTGCAACTATTTGGTAGGTTGGCAGTGACACGGTAAAGGTTGAGCCGTGCCCCTCTTCGCTACGAACACTAATGTTCCCGCCGTGTGATTCAACAATTGCCTTGCTGATATATAGGCCAATGCCGGTGCCGGCGACTGTTTCGCGTGAGCGGTGTGAACGGTAAAATTTTTGGAAAAGGTTGCTTACGACGTTGCTTGGCATGCCAATTCCATGGTCTTCAATGGCTACTTCGACTGTATCGCCTTTTGAACTGCCAGTAACAGTAATTGATCCACCGTCGTTGCTATATTTAATTGCGTTGTCGATAAGGTTGGCAAATACTTCGCTGAGGCTTGCAGGGTCTGCCGCAATTTCTGGTAGGCCATCCGGAATAGTCACGGCGAGTGAACGGGCTTGCGAGCTAGCGCGTAGCTGCATGTCGTCGCGAATCGTGTCATACACATCAGTGAGCGTTGTCTGTGTGAGGTGCATTTTAAGGTGGCGACGGTCAAAGCGTGACGTGTTGAGAATGTTGTTAATGTATCCGGAAAGGCGGTTCGCAGAAACGGTAAGCCGATGGAAAAGTTCCACCTGTTCTGGTTCAAGTACGTCTTTTAGTTCGTCTTGAATAACGTCTAGATAGCCACGAATAACAGTAATTGGTCCACGGAGTTCGTGGGCGGCAAAAGCGATGAAATCAAGCTCTTCCTCACCAACGCTGTATAAATGCGTACGGTCAATAAGAGTAATGACTACTTCACTGGACGTGCCCTTGTTATATGAAGCAATGACATCGAAATAACGACGATCTTCTTCGTTTGGTAGTTTGTTTGTAATACGTGCCCACGTGTGTTCTGCTCGTACGGCAGTTTCGTCGCATTCGTTCCACCATTTTTCAATAGTGTCATTTTCATTAAAGATAAGGTCCAGTGATTGCACGCCGTTTTGGTCAATTTTGAGTGGTGTGGCTTTGTTTGCGTAGGTAATTTTTCGGTCAGAATTCATAATTACAAAACCGCAAAGCGTTGAATCTAAGGCTGCTTCAATTGAAGCTTTGGTATCAGCGTGGATTGCTTGGCCAGTTGAGGTTGCTGGTAGTTGCTTTTCGCCATCTGCAATTGGGTCTGGAGCATCGGCGGCAAGTTGGTAGAGGGTTTGCAGTACCGGTTTTAGACCACTTTTTGCAAAGTGAGATGCATTCGGATTTGGCAGCGTTGTAGCAGTTGGTTCACCAGCAATATGGGTAATGGCTGCTAAAAGGTGTTTTATTGGCTGGGCAACAAAACGGAACACAATTAATGAAGCGACGACTCCAAGGACACTCTGTGCAACGAGTGTCGTTACGAATGCGAATGGGTTCTCTTTAAAGAAACCGAAATACTGCAATGCAACAGCAATGCCCACTAGTATTAATAGTTGCAATGTAATGATAAGAAGAATTGCTCCCCTTTTGAATTTTGGGAAGAAATCTTTTACTAATTGTGGTTTTGGAACTACTGCCATGTAACGCTTCCGCTCCCATTTGGAACTGCCGTTAACCAGGTTTGACCACGTGCTAAAGGAACATCCTTACCGGCTGCATCGGTAAAGGTAATTTGGGCTGTTTTGCTGGCTTTCTTCCAGGTAACTTCTTGAACCGTACCGTCTTGGAAGATGGTCGCCGCACCACTGCCGATTGCATCGATTTGTTCACGGTAGCCGTCTTCGAATACCTTTACTTGGTTTACTTTCATGACGACTACAGAACGTGGGCTGATTTGCCCCGCTTCCCTGTCGAGGTGTGGTTTACCGGCTTGGGAACGGTCGTAGGTATTAGTTGTTGCGTTGTAATTGTAGTGGCTGTTAAACAATGGACCGCTAATTTTCACATCGACGCTGGTTGCAGTTGGTGTTGCAGCGACGCTGTCTTTTCGGGTAAAGCCAGTAAATTCAGAAGTTGTAAAACCTTTTTTAGCGTTAAGGGCGTCGATTTTTTCAAAGCTCGTATACACGTTATGCGGCGCATAACGGTCAGTTGCGCGCCAGTAGGTTGAAGCGTTGAAGAACTGGTCGATGTCGCGGTAATTACCATTACGAACTTCTTTTAAGGCAGCAGCACTACCGCCAACATGGGCAACGCTGGCATTAAACCCAGCAACCCAATCAACGTAGTACTGACGAACGCTGCGGACAGGGCCAATAAGTTGTGGTTTTTGTTCTTGATATAACACGAGGAAACGAGTAATTCCCCCTTCGGCAATTGCTTCGAATACTACTCCACTATCTTTCAAGCCAGATTGCGGACGAGCATCGGGGCTGTTTTCCATCATAATACCAGTAACCGCTGCGTGCGTAGCTGCCTCGGTTTCGACTTGGTTACCACTTAACGGTGAGTAATATTTTGGTGGTTCTGGAGTAGGCTCTGGTTTTACTTCTGGCTTACTTGTTGCAACAACCTCAGGGTCTTGGTTTAAGAAATAAACAGCAGTTGCAGTACCGCCGGCGGCAATCAAAACTAATAGAATACCCAAGATAATAGATAGCTTTTTGTAGTTTTTCAGCCAATATTTTACCCTTGGTGCGAATGGTTTTTTTGTTTTGTTAAGTGAACGTTTAAACATAAGCATAGTATACCATGGCGAAGCAAGTGTTAGCCAAGCTTGGTTGGGTACGTGAACGTACATGCTCCCAGGGGTCATCTATTGAATTATTTACCTTTTTGTGGTATAATACACTTTATGGGTACACGCCCAATCATTGAGCGTGTTCCTCGCAGCTTTTCAATGAACTTTTTCGAGTTTCAATTACCTCTTTTAAGGAGAGATATGAGTTACAACTACGGCTACAACCCGAGCCCGACGAAGAAACCCTCCTTTTGGATTGGGTTGGTCATCGGCATCATTGTCGTGGTCGTCGGAATCGTCTGGTTCTTCGTTGGGGCCATGTTTGACTCCACCGCAATCGCAATCAGAGAGCTCATCGCTTTCTGGCATGCCGGGCTTTTTCCTGGCGGCTGGAACATCTTCCTGGCTACGCCATTCTTTTGGACGGTCGTCGCAATCATTGCGATTATCGCTATCTGGATCTGGGCTAACCTTGACCAGGGAAGCGACGCTCGCTTCTCTACCGCGATTCTTCTGACGATCGTTCTGCTAGTCGGTGCTGTTGGCTACGACATCTACAAAGGTCTCGTGTACAACAACAAGGGCGCTGACCACTACTTGACCTCGACTACGTTCGTGGTCGACGATGTGGACGACCTTCCGTCGATTATCAGCAAGCAATCTGGAAACGGTACCCTGACCGTCGAAATCGAGAAGGGTGACGTGCCGACTTCTTGGACGCCCCGCGTTGCTTCGGCATCCGGTGCGCTCAAGGTCATGCAGAACACGGGCGACTCCATCAACAACACCGAACTCATGCCGGATACCATGACCTACCTCTACGGAGAAGGTGATGCCGGCGTTTGGACGGCGATTCGCGATGGTAACAACCAGCAAGCAATCTACGGCGTTTCGTCGTGGAATGGCACTGGTGACCAGGTCGAAACGTGCCGCTTCGAAGACGACTACAAGATCGACAAGGCGTATGGCGGACTGTGGGGTAAGAACCTCACGAACGCCATCGCTGGCAAGTATCCCTCCTTCAACTACAACGAGAGTGACATGTGGGGATACTGTGACGGCGCCGAGCCGATCATCGTCGTCCCTGGCGTGACGCTCACCGGTACCGACGTTCGCACCATTGACCAGTCCGCTGGCGTGGTAACGATTAAGGGTTCCAAGGGTGGACAACCTGCTATCACGCTCCTCACGGACGTGAAGGCGGGCGACTTCCCTGGTCCGGTGTACGCTCAGCGATTGGTTGATCAGCAGCGCGATGCGCTTGACTGGGCTGCCGGCTACTGGGCAAACGTCAACGAGCACTTCGGTTTCGAAGTGACGAACGTCGAATCGCAGGCGGGTAACAATTCCAACTATCTCTTGAAGAGTAAGGAGGATAACCGCCTGTACTGGTTCACTCCGATGAAGCCTCAGGCGTCGCAATCTCAAACGCTCGTTGCCTACTCGGTGACGCCCGCGGATGAAGTTTCGTCGCCGGCGCTGAACCCGCAGGTTGTCTACGTTCTGAATGAGGAAGATGCCCCGGTGAACCTGGATGACATGCTGTCGCGTGTAAACGACACAGTACGAAACCAGTACCCTGGCTTCTTCACTGGCAAGAACCCTGGTGTCATTACCGAGTTCCTGCCTGTTTCTGACACGACATGGCAGGGTTTCGCAGAGGTGAATGGACGAGTGAAGCTGCGCATCGATGTAGATATCAATGCGCGCATCACTCCGAAAATCGTCAGCCTGGAAACTGACGAAGAAACCGAGCCGTCTGATCCCAATCAGGCAGTAACGTGCGACGAACCTTCGTCGCTCTCGGACGCTCAGCTTGCTGCGTGTCTGGTACTCCTGTCTGGCGAACTGCAGACTCGACAAGGTGAATAAGTTCTAAAGCTGTGCGCGAGCCGGTGTGTGGACGTGAAAACGTTCGTGCACTGGCTCGCCACTACCTCTATATCTGAAAGATATACTGATGAGTCCAAAAGGACGAAAGGTAGAAAGATAATTAATTAATCTTGCTAAGACTATTTTCAAGTCGCGCAAGCACTGTGTCTGGGCCAAGTACTGCAAGCGTTTCATTCAACGCTGGGCTGAATGGCGCCCATGATACTGCCAAACGAATAAGGCTGAAAAGAATACCCGGTTTTTGGCCAGTTGTTTCAAGCAGTCCGTTAAGAGTGTCTTGCAAAGCTTCGGCAGTATATTCGCTTGTAGAAAGCGCCGCATGCGCCTGAGTGAGTAGTTCGCGAATGCCGTCATTTCCAAGTGCTACTAATTGTTTGTTACCTTCAATCATCGTCCAGTCGGGCGTTGGTTCTTCGAAGAAGTAGTTAGTGATGGTTGGAATATCAGCGAGAGTCTTTAGGCGGTCCTTCACAAGTTCAAGGACTTGTTTTTGACGTTCCTCGCCTGCTTCGTGGGCTTTGTCGCTCCAGAAATCGTGGCTACGAATAAAGAGTTCATCAAGTGAAAGTAAACGAATGTGTTGACCGTTCAGCCAAAGCAAACGCTGTTCATCAAAACGCGCTGGGCTTTTTTGTACGCGGTCCAGTTGGAATTTTTCAATAAGTTCATCGACAGTAAAGATTTCTTGTTCAGTACCATCGTTCCAGCCAAGTGTCGCTAAGAAGTTAATCATAGCTTCAGGCAGGTAGCCGTCGTTTGCGTATTCAAGAATGTCTTTCGCACCGTCGCGTTTACCAAGTTTCTTCTTGCCATCAATCGCCATGACGAACGGTAATGTAGCAAGAGTTGGCCGCTCGATTTCTAATGCATCATAAATATTTAAGAATTTCGGTGTGCTGGCAATAAATTCTTGACTACGAAGAACATGCGTAACGCCCATAATTGCGTCGTCAACAATGTGAGAGAAATTATAGGTTGGATAGCCGTCGCTTTTAACAATAATGAAATCATCAATTGCATCAGGGCCAGTAGAAAGGTCGCCTAAAACAGCATCGTGCCACTTGTAAGCTTTTGGATCAGACTTGAAACGAAGCGGTTGCGTACCGTCGTAAGCTGGAGGATTCTCTGGTCGGTGGTCACGGAATAGGAACGGACGCTTTGCGGCTTTTGCCTCGTTACGAAACGCCTCAACCTCTTCAGAAGTATAAGGGTCAGCATACGCCCGGCCAGAATCAATAAGTTTTTGTGCCCATTCAATATAAATAGGAAGACGCTCAGATTGCAGGTATGGAGCATCTGGACCGCCCTTATCGACACCCTCATCCCATTCAAGCCCAAGCCATTGAAGACTCTTCTCGATTTGCTGAATACTCCCGGCTACTTCACGTGCCTTATCTGTATCTTCAATACGAAGAATAAACGTACCCTCGCCTTTAGCTTGACGGGCAAGAAGCCATGAGAATAATGCGGTGCGAACACCACCGACATGCATAAAGCCGGTTGGACTTGGGGCGAAACGAGATTTAACAATTGTCATAACTGTAGTAATTATAGCACGTTTAACAGAGAAGGCTGATGCTAACACCTAGTACTTTTCAGAGGGCGCTCTATGGGTCGCCTTCTTCCGTTATGTGTTACGGAGGAAGGCTGAGCCCATGGCGCTTGCTCTACCCTCTTCTAAGTACTAGGTGTTATCCTCAGCCTATCCGAAAATTGATAGATTATAAGCTAGTGGCAATGTGTCGAATCTGTTCGCCAGAAAGTGGAGCGTTGTTGCTAGAGATGACATATAGCACACCGCCATTTACCCACGCTGCATTATTGCCGTAAGAATAAACAGTCAATCCACGTTCTTTGGTTGTAATGTAGTTCTCGCCTGCTTCTGGCCGCACTACGTTATCAAGTACTGCAGATGAATCCCATGAGCTTCGTGTTTGCGTGATAGTGTAGTTGTTTTCTTTATTGCCGTTCGATTTAAACTTTAAGGCAACTTCCCCGTCGCTATAGGTAACTGGGTGGTCGAGGCTGTAGCCGTCTGGTACGTATTCAGGATAGGTCGCTTCAACACCAGCTTGGGCTGAGGCAATGCTAACTGAAACTGCAGGTACGAAACGATACACGGCGTACACTACAAGGCCAAGGGCGATGATAATCCCTACGATAATAAGTAGTCGTCGTCGTGCTTTATTGAGCTTTTTCTCTTTAACGGGCTTCGCTTTTGGAGTTGCGAGTGCAGTAGCGATGGCTGCGTCTTTCACTTGCTTGCTGGTAGCTGGCTTAGCGGCTACAGGTTTCGCTGCTGATGCTCGGGCCATAGCCTTTGCTGCAACGGGGTGAACTTGTGCAGGTTTGTCGGGTTTAGCTGCAACCGGAGCTGCTTTTGGTGCGGGTGTGGCGACTGCAGCTGTTTGAGGATGCGGGGCAAACTTACTTACTTTAGTGCTGCGAGCCATGTCCATGTGGCGACCAGTTGTTGGGCGCTTGGCAGGGGCTGCGGGTTTTTTTGCAGCACGACGAAGTAACGTTTGAGAACGTTGAGTCTGGCTGTGTACCTCTGTCGCTGCTGTAGCGGCATCACGTTTAACAGCTGGCGATGATTTCTTTTTTGGCTTCTCTTCTTCTTTTTTTGCTACTGGTGTAGGTTTAGCATTAGCAACACGACTTACTTGGTCGTAGACTCGTTCGCTAATAGGAAGACCAGTAACGGCGTCATAAGCACGCCCATTTATGGTGATCGTTTTGTTGTTTGGCATTTGGTGTTATCCTCGCAGGTTTACTCGCATTAATATGTGAGCCTCCGTGCCCACACATCGTTACGTCCTATAGTAGAGCAAACCATTGCGCTTATGCAAGTACTTCATACAATATCTTTAAATTTTGATATACTAAAGTGGAATTTATGTTTAAACGACCCACCAAAAAACAACTCCTCATACGTCGAATCTTTTTTTCGACGGTCGCAACACTTGCCGTGCTCATTATATTAACGGTCACAATTCTGTCGCTTCAAGGGTTCCGCCTCGATAGCGGCAACCGCCTATCTCAAGGTGCACTGCTGCAATTCGATTCAACGCCTAATGCAGCTAATGTATATATAGACGGCAAAAACACCAATGTTCGAACCGCAGGCAAGCAAACAGTCGTTGCGGGTGTGCATGCTGTTAAGTTCACAAAAGACCGTTACGAAGATTGGAACCGTTCAATTGATTTCGCAGCAGGTACTCTTACTTGGCTTGATTATGCTCGCATGGTTCCAAAAGAGCGCGCGCCTCAAACAGTTGCAAACTTCCAATCGGTTATTGCAGCAAAGGCATCACCTGATAATAAGTTTATCTTGCTTCAAGAAGCGGCTGATCAACCAAGCTTCCAACTTGCTGACTTACGCTCAACCGACGTAAAACTTTCTAACCTTACGCTTCCTGGTACGGTATATACAGATTCTGCCACTGATGGTGTCGCACACAGCTTTACGCTTGACGAATGGAATGCCAGCGGCCGTTACATTCTTGTAAAGCACGAATATAAAGAACAGCTGGAATGGTTGATGGTTGATACTGAAAACGTTGCGCAGAGTGTGAACATTACTCGTTTACTGAGTGTTGGCTTTAAAGACCTGCACTTCGCTAGTTCAAACGGGCGTACATTATACGGGCTTGCCGATGATAATAATGTTCGCAAACTTGATTTGTCATCTGCGACTATTTCACGCGCCCTTGTTTCAAACGTCGACAACTTTGACCTCTTCGATAACGACACCGTAAGTTACGTTGGTATCGACCCAGCAGACAGCACGAAGCGCGTCGCTGGTGTGTACCAAGATGGCGACGATGAGCCGCACGTACTTCGACGAGTCGACTCACTTGATACTGTATTGAAAATTGCCATAGGCAACTACTTTAACGATAATTACGTTGCTATCGCTGAAGGTTCAGTCGTCACTATCCTTAAAGGCAGCTACCAAATTTCTGGCAATGACGACATGAGTAACTTAAAACAAATTGCAATCATGGAGCTCCCAAGCGCAGTTACGCAACTATCATTAAGTCCAAAAAGTGATTATATTCTTGCGGAATCTGGTATTACATTCATGACCTATGAAATTGAACATACCCGTAGCTCGAAAGGTACGCTTGACGCTTCAGCAAATGCAGCTTCTACACCACTGCGTTGGCTTGATGTTGCCCACGTTTGGAATATTCAAAATGGCGCTCTTGTGATGCGTGACTTCGATAATGCGAATAGCTATTCAATCAATACAGTTGCTGGCGACTTTGACGCGACAATTAGTCAGAATGGGCGCTTCTTTTACAGCATCGGTAAGTCCGATGACGGCTTTACACTTCAACGTGTGAAGATGATTCTTGACTGATAAAACGTACTAGCTGGGCTAGCTAGATGATACTTATACTTTAGCGAGCGCCGAACAGGCGTTCAATAAGTGTTGGCGAGTTGCCAGGTATATTCGCTTCTTGTGCTGCACCGCTATCTACAGGGGCTACAGCAGCCGCAGCTGGGTCTGGGCTTACTTGTTCGGCTGTGACGAGTAAACGGTTTCTAGAGGTTCCTAGAGGGGTACAGGTAATAAGAGTCAGCATAGGCTTGTCTGTTGGATATACCAGCTTGCCTACTTCGGTTGGCTTCACTACTTCCGTCTTTGTCACAACGTACGTATAGCGCTTACCTTCGTAGTTGCTATAAATCGTATCGCCAACAGCCATCTTTTCAAGTTGGGCAAAGATAAACTTGTAATCACCGCCGTCAAACAAGTCATTGCTACTGTGGCCAGATAAAACAGTGTTCCCTATTTGGCCAGGGTGGCTGAGCGCGCCAGGAATAGCAAAGTGCGCCACTCCGTTCGACATTGCTGCCATTTGTGAATTATAATCGTTGCCGACGTCATAAATAACTGGAACATCAACGTTAATTTTTGGAATAATCAAACGCGGGTCTGAGCTGACTGATGTATCGCCAGATGGATCGATAACAATATTTTGCGGACTAATTGTGCCCGGTGAAACGTAGGCGTTTACGGTTGCGAAGAATACACGGTTGTACTGTAAGAAAACGAAAAGTAAGATGACTGCCAACGATGCAGCGATAGGAACGAAGTGCCGGCTGCCACGAATCTTCTTCGCGGAATCCTGCACTTTACCAAGCAATTTTTGGCGTAGTTCAAATAAAGCCTGGTCTTTGCTAAGGTCTTCGGTAGTTGCCGCTAAATCTGTTTGATGACTAAAGTACCCATTTGCCGCAGAGCCCATTGCTTGGCCAGGTTGAGCAACTTGCGTGCCAACAACCGGTGTGCTCGGCTGTTGTGCTGCGTAGTAGCCCTCGTAGTACTTCTGGTAGTACGTTTGCCATGCGCTGTGGTATTGCTTCCATTGTTCCGCTTGCGGCTGAGGGTGCGGGTTGTGCGTACGATTGTATGGATTGATATCTTCTTCAGCTTGCCCATTACTAGTAGCTTGAATTTGAGTTTGACCATGAGTCAGGGTTTGCGCAACTGGCTGCTGCGCTGAAGCAACGGCATTATCGCCATACAAAGCATCAATCTGCGAACGGATTACATTCGCAGTGGCATCTTGACTGGATTGTGATGGTGAGCCGTTCGTAAGGTTCCCACCAGAACTGCTGTTTTCAGGCTTCATATCTATATTCCTATTACATTTTATTGTACAATACTTAAAGTGTTTCTAATAGTGTAGCCGCACTTCTGCAGAATGACGGTGCGAATGGCGGATTCGGAAGTTAGTAGACGCGCGCGTCTTTCATGAAGAGCATGATTCGTATTGTGATTCACACTTACACTACAAGGGCGAATGGCGGAATTTGGTAGACGCGCTAGACTCAAAATCTGGTTCTAGCAATAGAGTGAGGGTTCAAGTCCCTCTTCGCCCACCAACATTATAAAAAGAATCCTCGTTTTGAGGATTCTTTTATTTACGTTCGTATGATGATTTTGCGGTTTCTCTTGATAAGAACAGTTTGTGGAGCACACTTTTTTCTTGAAATTCAGGTCGTCGAGATACAGAACTAACACGAAGTTTTTGTAATAGCTCAGCCGCAACCGAGCCAGGTTTAAGTGACGGGTCGAGTATTTTAGATGATTGCACTACCCTTTTATTAAATGTTCCATCTTCTGTTAGTTCAAAAATTAAAAAATCTGCTTTTGGATGAGGTACTGCAATGACACTCGGCTGGTTACGATTTTCGGTATCGATACTTAATTGCAACAAGTTGAGCATAGTATCGAAATCGTACAGTTCGTTATCGAAAAGGTCTTGCGGTCCCTCGAATTGATTGCGTGCCGACATGATTTTCATGCTTTCCATAGCGATAAAAATTTGAGCTGTTTCTAAATCTACTGAATCCATTTTAGGATATTTTGGCGAAACTAAAACGCGGTGCCACTGTGGCATGATGAACTGGTTTATAGTGTGGAATGATAATTCGCTTCGCTTTGGTACGTTTTCAGGTGACGCAAGTACGAGCGACTGATATTCTTTGGTAATTGGTTTCAAATGTTCGGCTAGCCACAGGGGGTAACTATTCAACTCACCTTCGATTTTATTCTTAGTAAGTTCGCTGGCTTTAGGCTGTATAGAAATACTATCATCAAAGAATTGAGCCAGTTTTCGAGGACCCCTCATGAGATCATTAAGAAGTTCTTGCGACGGTAATGTCCCACCTAATTCACGCCGCTCGTTTGGGGTATTTGAAGAAAAGTCTTCGCCGGGTAGAGCATCCATTAAATAAGTTATAGCAGCTAAGGGGTTATTGCGCAACAATTGCGGTTGCGGCGGCTTCGAGTGGCTTGCTTGGGTTCCACAGCCAGTAGGCTGCTACTTTGCTGGCAACATCACCACGCCAAATTGCCATCGGGTTTTGCCATTCGGTTGAAACAACTTGGCCATCGTGCGCAATCACTAAATAATCTTTATGAAGTACGGCGATTGTGACAGGATATGAAATGGTAAATTTATGCACTGCTTCGATAAGTTGCACAAGTTGCATGCTAAAGGTTAAAACCTTAGGGTAATACACCGCTTGAAAGATCTTTTGCAGTTGCGCAAATGAAGCTATTAAAAGAGTGTCAGGCCGTTCAACTAACATGCTGGTGCTGTTTTTTACCAGGTCAATAGCGTCGCGGGTTATTACAAGCTTGCCCGGGTATTTTTGTATGAACTGTTCGTAGGCAATGGCGGTTTCGCTGCTGCGGCCGGCATCGCCAATTAAAAGAATTTCGTCCGCCCAAGCGCCCAGTACTGACATTTCAGTGATAGCTTCTTTCGCCAGACTTCCGGAAGGATTTGTTGGGGCGTAGACTGTATCGGAAATAATTTTTGGAATTGCTTTTTTCAAACCGTCCGGCAATAGTACACGCACCTGCCCTACTCCACTTGCGCTTGCGATTGAATACGACTGCGCAACGCCTGCGAAGCCTAGTTTGTTACCCCCAATAATACCTAATTTGCCCGATTGGGTTTTAGTTTCCGGCTTGCTCCATTCGACATCAGGAAAAATCGGAGATGCGGGATTTTGTTTTTTCCAATAGTCGTAATCCATTAGAGTGTAATTTCAATACTCACTGGGCAGTGGTCTGAACCCATGACATCGGCGTGGATGGCTGGGTTGGAGATTTTATCGGCAATTGAACTGCTTGCAAGCCAGTAATCAATGCGCCAACCAATGTTTCGCGCACGTGCGTTTGCCCAGTGTGTCCACCAGCTGTATAGTTCAGGGGTTTCGGGAAAGGCAGCGCGGAGTGTGTCGACAAAACCAGCTTTTTCGAAGTTATCAAAGCCTTCACGTTCTTCGTTTGTGAAGCCGTGCTTGCCTACGTTTGGCTTAGGGTTAGACAGGTCAATTTCGTTGTGGGCAACGTTAAGGTCACCGCTAAATACTACCGGCTTGGTTTTTTCGAGCTCTTTTACGTGCTCGAGGAATGCAGGGTCCCATTGTTTGTGACGAAGTTCAAGCCGTGACAAGTCGCCCTTTGAGTTTGGAGTGTATACGGTAACAACCCAAAACTTATTGAATTCGGCTGAGATAACGCGGCCTTCTTTGTTTGGATCGCCATAGCTGTCGTCGGTTAGCCCGTGCTTCTTAGCGATATCTTCAGTAAAGCCATTAATAACGCTCAGTGGTTCGTTTTTGCTAAAAATAGCCGTACCGCTATATCCAGCTTTTACAGCGCTATTCCAATATAAATGGTAGCCAGGTAAATCAAGTTCAACTTGTTCTGGCTTAGCTTTGGTTTCTTGCAGACATAAAATATCTGGTTGGTGCTCAGCAATAAAAGTTTGAAAAGTGCCTTTATTAAGGACTGCGCGAATGCCGTTGACGTTCCAAGAGTATAGTTTCATGTATCTATTTTATCATCTCTACCGGCAAACGAGTTGTAGATAAAGATGATGCGACAAGCTATGCGAGGGTTGGGCCTTGCGGGCGCCGAGGTTTGCACCAGGGCGCCCACGTGGGATGAAGGTTATTTCGGTTCTCGTTCTGCGACGATCGCGTCGACTTTTTTGGAAACTTTCGTTTCGGTTTGAGCGATCACCTCCGTAAGTCGGCCTGCGCCGTCCTCGCTGAATTCTTGCGGGAATGCAATCTTCAGCTCTCTCTTGAGGTGGTCCAGAACGGCCTTCTTCGCCTTGGTCGGCGTTTTTTGGTTTTTCAAGAGCCCGTTGATGGATGACTTGAAGTTGTCCAAAAGACGGTCGACCATAACGGTAGCCTGCTCGGTAACGGGCGGCTTGGTCGCAACATCTGAAGTAGAAGTCATCGATTTCCTTTGTTCGTATAGCTTGTCGAAGTGCAAATAATGCCTCGATATTATAACAAATTTATATCAAAAAGTCAATATGTGCTTACGGTTATTCTTTTGTCTAAAGTCATATTGCAATATGGGTTTAGGTAAAAGGACAAGCTATACATAATTTAGGAATGAGTGGTACTGATCGAAATGACCAGCACCACTCACCTATTTGACTCTACTGGTCGACGGAGGGCGCGTAGCGGCACGGCAGTTCGGTTTGGTAACCGACCTCGTTGTGGTAGCCATGCGTCCTGATGTTCAGGTCGAATGACTCGTACGAATCGAGCCCGTGCATCTTAACAAACTTCTCCTTGATTGCGGTCGAGTCGAACGGTGCTTCGAATGACATGCACACGAAGTTGTACTTGTCACGGTACGACAGGTCAGACTGGAGTTGCGCAACCGCCTTGTCCGCCAGGAAGGCGGCCTCGACTTCTGCGTTGGGCCAGTACTTCGGCTCTTCCTGAACGTCAATGCGAATGTGATCGAACATGCCGTTCTCGTTGTCCATCGAGAAGGTTTGTGCCAACGACTCAGCGACCGTCCAAGCGAAATCGTTTTGCTCGTGACGATCGAGGGAGCGGTTGTAGGACATGTTGGTCTTCTGGACGTAGTTGAGGGCGTCGACAGAGTCGATAGTGATGATTACATCTCGCATGTGGTCGTAGACGGTGCCGTCGATGACCGCCGCAGCGGAGATGTTGGTCGTGCCGAAGCCGGTTTCGTACCGACGGTAGACCTTCACGTCCTGATCAGGGCCCGCAACACGGGACTTGTCGGTGAGGATGGACGCGATGGTGCCGTCCTGGTTGAAAACGGCGCCGACTTCATCTTTGTCGATGTGGGTTCCAACGAAGGGTACTTTGGGCGAGTTGTATGCGGTAAGGCCGACAGCGGCAATCGCGCCGACGATAGCGGCAGTAGCGATTACTCTGATGGTACGCGACATGTGATTCCTCCAAGGAATAGTAGAAGTGAAATTATGTATAGCTTGTCAAAATTCATCTCCAACTGGAGATAAACTCGACAGTGAAAGACTGTTGCATATTATAGCAAATTTAAGCAAAAATGTCAAGTATACGTAAGAAGTATGACCAGTGTTAGAGGTTCTTGAGCAGCTTGCTGTTTTCGCGTTGTTGATCGCGCTTTTTTATATCATTTCGTTTGTCATAGTTCTTTTTACCTTTACCGAGAGCGATAACGAGTTTGATGTAGCGGCCTTGAGTCAGGAGCTTGAGAGGGATAATACTCATACCGGTTTGCTTGCGGTCGGCTAAATCGTCGATTTGTTTGCGGCTCGCGAGGAGTTTACGTGGTGAGGTATCAACAGTGGCATCTTCAGCGCCGCGAGTATTCAATACCAGGCTAAAACTAGCATTGTTAAGCCATAGTTCATTATTGCGAATAGTGACGAAAGAACCCTTTAATTGCACTCGCCTGTCACGAGCTGCACGAGCTTCGCGGCCAGTTAATGCGATGCCTACAATTAAATCTTCGTCGAGGGCGTAATCAAAAGAAGCACGGCGATTTACAATCGCGCCAGTAGATACTTTCTTTTTTTTCTTTTGAGCCATAATAGCTACATTATAACAGATTACACGAGTGATTTGATGGCGCTAAGCAATGTCTTAGCTGAGGATTTCCAGGTAAAGTTAGCCGCGTGTAGTTTGCCTGCTTCAACAACCGCGTCACGAATAGATTTACTATCGAGCTCTTTAACTTTGCGAGCAAAGTCTTTCGGATAAAGCGACTTGAAGTACAGCGCACCCTCGCCGGCAACTTCGTGAAATACGGGAATATCGCTCAGAACTGCTGGGACACCCATCGATAACGCCTCAACTGCAGGAACACCAAAGCCTTCGGCCAAACTTCCGCTTACGAGTGCTGCTCGGTTAGAAAGTAACTCTGCGTACCGTTCGTCTGTGACGCCGTTATAGAAAATAACATTGGCCTTTTTAGGAATTAAAGCCTTTAGTTCGTCCGCACGCGCTGGGGTACTTTTACTGAGAATGTGTAACGTATAGCCAGGTAGGTATTTCATGCCTAATATAAGTGTTTCGACGTTCTTGTATTCCATCAATGAACCCATATAAATTAGGTTGCGAGGCTTTAAACCTGCTGGTTGTTTCTTTGTAAGCTTTGCTAGGTTTTGTGGAGCATTTGGAACCACGATAATTGGCCGCTTTGTTAATTTCGCATCTTCGAACTCGGCACGCATTGCTTTACTGACAGTCGCAACTAAATCAGCACTGTTAAGTGCGATTCGTTCAGGAACTTTTGTGGCGTGATACGCTTTCCAGCCAACCCGAAGCAAAAGCGGTTGTCCAATAGGTGCAACGTTGTAGTGGTAGAAAATCATATCGTGCGAAGTAAGAATGAGTTTAAACTTGCGGCCCATTGTCCCCATTACTTGCATTGGCGAAAATACGATATCCGGGTTGTACTTGTTAAGAATCAACGAAGTAAAAGGCTCTTTAACCGAAACCGGCGAATGAATAAGAATGAACTTGGCTTTTTTGGGCAGGAAATCAAGTTGCTTCTCGTCGCAAATAATAAAGGTAACTTTCGTTAACTTAGCTAATGCATTGCCAAGCTCAGTCGAATAACGGCTCACGCCGTCGTGAAAATCGGTCCGGATAAATCGCGCGTCGAAGAAGAGTTTCATATTGGTTAATATTTTAGCATGGTTGGCTATCTAATTTTTGAAGACCTTTGGCGAAACCTGTGAAATTTAGTAAGGGAGCCTTGAGTGCCGAGGACTGTTTGAGCGCAGCGAGTTCCGCAGGCGCCAAAGCGATCGCGCTAAAATTCACAAGGCTTAAGCCGAAAGGATTCAAAAATTAGATAGCCAGCCATATGCTATAATACCTACTAATATGAAGATACTTATTGCGTCGGATTTACATTACCCGACTATCAATGGTGTTGCGACATTTAGTCGTAACTTAGCAAAGGGCCTTGCTGCGCATGGTCACGAAGTGCTGGTTATTGCACCAAGTCAAAATGGTAAACGTTCAAAAGAAGTTGACGGTAACCATGTTATTGTCCGTACCGTTTCGGTCATCTTTCCTTTTTATCAGAACTTCCGTATTTCCCTTAACCCTGCCCGTGAAGTTCGCAAAATTATTAAAGACTTCGACCCAGATGTTATTCACATTCAAATGCTTCTAGGTATCGGCCAAGCAACAATGCGTTACGGTAACAAAATGGGCATTCCTATTGTCAGTACAAACCACGCGATGCCTGAAAACCTTATGGATAACTTGCGTTTGCTTGCACCATTCTCTCGCCCAATTAACTACACGATTAGTGCCTACGGCGCGCGCTTCCACTCGAAGGCCGACTTTGTGACACTTCCAACACAATCTGCGATTGATATGTTTAAAGCCAGCGATCGTATTACTGTTCCTATGGCACCGGTTTCAAACGGAATTGACCTTGGCCGTTTTGCACCTGGTAAAGCACCTGCTGCGCTGTACAAGAAATATGGCCTACCGACTAATCAGCCAATCATCACCTATATTGGTCGCCTTGATGCCGAAAAGCACATGCCAGTTTTGTTAAAAGCCTACGTAAAAATCCTTGCTGAAAAACCTGACACGCACATGCTAGTCGTTGGTGATGGTACTGAATCAAGCAACTTGAAATCACTTGCCAAACACCTCGGTATTGATAAAAAGATTAGCTTCACTGGAAAAGTTTCCGACGAAGATATTGTAAACCTGCACCACGTTGGAACGGTATTTTGTATGCCTTCCCCTGCTGAGTTGCAAAGCATTGCCACGCTCGAAGCTATGGCGAGTGGCCAGCCGGTTGTTGCTGTTGACGCTGGTGCGCTTAAAGAGCTTTGCCAAGATGGCCGCAATGGTTACTTGTGCAAGCAAGATGACGTTGATGGAATCGCCGAAGGACTCCTCGCAATTATTAGCGACCCTAAGCTTCGTGCAAAAATGAGCAAAGAAAGTTTGGCGATCGCCCAAACGCATGACCTTGAAACAACATTGAACTTATTCGAAAATATCTACACTGATTTAATAAACGCCTGAACGTACTTGGCAACGAGTTCTGGTGTTTCGTAGTGGGTTAAGTGCCCAACATCGTTAATAACTTTCAAAGTAGCTTTTGGAAATTTCTTTACTAACGCGTATTGGTCGCCAAGTGGCGTAATGTCATCTAAAGAACCGGCAATTAATAGTGTTGGGACGGGAATGTTTGGTGCAAACTCGCGAACTGTTCGAGTTACGGAAACCTTAAAACCTTCAAGTACCGATTGCGCACTGTGAAACCGACTAAAGTGTTGACGGTGTTGGTGGTGAATGTAGGCACGCAATTGCTTATCGTGCGTTTTTGAAAGCGTAACGCTCATCACTTTGACGATTGCTTGTGAAGATAACCACTTGTACGCAGTTTTCTCTGGTAACTTTGCGCCCACGTTGTAGTAAAACATTGCGAGTTTGGTCATTACCTTGTTCGGGCCTTCAAGTGCCGGTGACCCAATCGGGTTTACGAGGACAAGACGTTTAATCGTTTCAGGGTATTTTTCTGCGTAAGCTGCACAAACAATACTTCCGAAAGAGTGGCCAAGCAGAATTGGTGGCTTTTCTAGTTTCAATGCAGTCATATACCGATGAAGCCACATGACGTAGTTATCAAGGTCGTAGGTTTTCATTGTTGCGCCTTTTCCAAAACCAGGAAGGTCTGGAATAACTAAGCGGTGGCCCTTTAAGTGGTTGGCAATAAGCAATAAGCCATGGTGAGTACCGCGGAAACCGTGAATCATGACGATAGTTTGTTTATTAGCAACTTGAGCGGAAGAGTTGGTGGGCATGTTTCTATTATACGTTAAAAATAAAATCACTCCCAATTAGCAGGGAGCGATTTTATTTGTGCTGAGAACTACCTAGGCAGCAGCTGGCAATAAGTTGTGCGCTTTAATAGCGTCTTGCAACTTTGGACGGTCGAAACCAAGGATGATGTCGCCAGCAATATCAGTTACAGGAACGCCGCGGAAATCGCCGTTGATTTTAGCCATAAGTTCATCGTTTGCTTCTTGGTCAGCTTCGATGTCTTTAGCAATGTAAGGGATGCCCATACGGTCAAGCCATTGCATTTCGGTGTGACAGAAGGCACACCAGCTAGTGCGGTAAATAGTTACTTGTGGAGTGGTGGTTGGAGTGTCAGTGCTCATAGTTATATCCCCTTAAGATCGGTATTTATAATATCCGTTTCACTATACATTGTACAGTAAACGTTGGTGTCTTACAATAGTATATACTCGTTCTGGTCTATTGGACATATACAAGTGTTCGCATTTTTGTTACACTGTTAACTATATGACTAAGTCGCCTCGACTGACAAAACAGCCAGGCACGTCTAGCGCAACTCCTTCGGGTCTATCCGGCCCAATCGTGTTGCTCATGACTGCACTTGATACTACCTGGAGGGCTTTTGTTCCGACTATCGGAGGAACATTCCTTGGTATTGGTATCGATCACCTGTTTAACATCTCGCCTATTGCGACGATCGTTTGTCTGATACTTGGTTTTGCAACAAGCACACTATTAATAGCCCGACAGCTTATGTCGGTACGGAGGAATAAGTAATGGCATTTTCAAACCCGACTATAGTAGCCGCTACTGAACTTCACGTATCCATTTCGTCACAACCGCTATTCCACGTTTGGGGCATTCCAGTTACCAACGCTATGGTTACCGGCCTTGTCGGTGTACTTATTACGTTAGCTATTCTGTACTACGTTGGTGGCAAAGTAAAAAAAGGCAAATACAACCGCTTCGTTGGGCTCGTGCAATGGGTATTCGAAGGTTTGCTAAAGCAAATCCACGACATCGTTCCTGACAAAAAACTTGCACGTAAAATTACACCTCTTGCTGTAACAATATTCTTTGTCGTTCTTATTAACTACTGGCTAAGTGTTGTCCCTGGCTTAGAATCTATCACTTGGAACGGTGTTCCGGTGCTTCGTAGCCTCGCTGCCGATTTGAACTTTACGCTAGGGCTAGCGGTTATTACCCTGTTTACGGTCCAAATGTACGCTATTAAATACCTCGGTGCATTTGGTAATGGTGCCCGTTACCTACGTAACCCATTCAAAGACCCAATTGGTGCTTTTGAAGGTATCCTTGAACTCATTGGTGAATTCTCTCGCGGTGTTGCGCTTGCACTCCGTTTATTCGGTAACGCATTTGCCGGTGAAGTTTTGCTTATTGTGATTGCTGTTCTTACTAGTTATCTATCTGCCGTTGTATTGCCATTCTTCCTCGCCTTCGAGCTCTTCATTGGGTTTATTCAGGCCTACGTATTCTTTGTCCTCTGTCTGATTTTTACCTCACTTGCCGTGTCACACCACGGCCCCTCACCTGATCATGAACCTGCTCCTGCTAAGAAAAAGAAGGCAGTCAGCAAGGCGTGATGAGCGTAAGTGGTGGCAAATTGCCTACCCCTGTCGTGATATAATTAAGAAAGTAAATTAAGGAGAAATTAATATTATGGAAGAATTAGCTTTTGGTCTAACCTACGCGTTGCCTGCACTTGGTGCTGCAATGGGTATTGGTTTTATTGGTGCTGGTGCATTAAACGCATTTGGCCGTAACCCTGAAAAATTAGGTGATATTCGTACACTTATGATTACCGCTATTGTCTTCGCCGACTCACTCGCTATCATCGGTATCGTTGTTGCTGTTATCGCGAAGTTCTTGTAGGAATTAAATCGTGAGTTTTATCAACTATCTTGCCGAAACTGCCGCAGCTCCTGAAGCTTCAGGTGATGTTTTTAGTGCCCTAGGTATCGACTGGCGCCTGCTTATTTTGCAAATCATCGCCTTTCTTATTTTGGTGGTGTTGCTTGGTAAGTTTGTTTACCCATGGCTTATGAAGCAAGTTGATGAACGTCAAACTGCTATTGAAGCAGCCGCGAAAGCTGCAACTGAAGCTCAGGCCTCAGCAGCTGAAAGCCAAGAACAGGTTGAAGCGCTTCTTCACGAAGCCCGCACCCAAGCAGCTGAAATTGTGGATACTGCTAAGTTGGAAGCAACTCAAATGTTAAGCAATAGTGAAGAAAAAGCTCGTTCAACTGCAGAAAAAATTGCTGCAGAAGCCCGTGCTGAAGTTGAGAAAAGTATTGAAAATGCTAAGCGTGAACTCCACGATGAAACGCTTGAGTTGATTGCCCTTGCGACCGAAAAAGTCATTCATACGAAACTCGACAAGAAAGCCGATGCTGCATTGATTGCGTCTGCATTGAAGGACTCTAAGTAAGATGGCTAAGTTGTCTCGACGAGCGATTGCTACCTATGTTGCCGAACAACTAACGGGCCAAAACGATGGCAAGAGTGATTCTAAAAAAGTCATTCTCCAGTTAGCGGCCTACTTGGTAGACACTCGTCGGACAAAAGAGCTGTCGCTTATTGTTCGCGATATTCAGTTTTACCTATCTGAAGCCGGTTCGGTTTCTGGGGTAATTACTACCGCAACAACCCTCACAGCCGAAACAAAAAAAGCTATTGAGAAATATATTAAAGAACAGACCGGTGCAAAAACTGTTGCGCTTGATAGTCTTATTGACCCATCAGTCATTGGTGGCGTCAAAGTCAGTATTCCTGGCCGAGAACTCGATGCCACTGTCAGCCGCAGCCTTACCGTTCTAAAAACCCGATTTAAAAAGGCTTAATAAAGGAGATTTATGTCAGAATTATCTATCACAGAATTATCAAACGACTTACGCAACGCCATTGCTAAGCTTGAAACTACCGGCAACCTCGACGAAGTTGGCGTTGTTCTCCGCGTTGGAGATGGTGTCGCCTGGGTGCGTGGCCTTCGAAACGCGGGCTACAACGAAGTCCTTCAAATCGAAACCGAAGAAGGTATTGTTGAAGCTTTCGCTCTTAACCTTATGGAAGACGAAATTGGTGCAGTGCTTTTGGGTGAAGACTCAAAGGTCAAAGCTGGCCAAACTGTTCACCTTAAAGGTTCAGTATTGAGCGTGCCTATCGGTCCTGAACTTCTTGGCCGCGTTGTTGACCCACTTGGTCGTGCAATCGACGGTGGTCCAGCAATCAAAACAAAGCAACAAGGTTTAGTAGAACGTGAAGCTATTGGTGTGATGGGTCGTAAATCAGTGCACGAACCACTTATGACTGGTATCTCTGCTATCGACGTGATGTTCCCTATCGGCCGTGGCCAACGTGAACTTATTATTGGTGACCGCCAAACTGGTAAGACTGCGCTTGCAATCGACACAATGATTAACCAAGGTAAGCAAAACACCGGCGTCGTAAACGTCTACGTTGCCATTGGTCAAAAGCGTTCAAAGATTGCGCGTCTTGTTGAGCGTTTGAAGCAAGAAGGCGTGATGGATCAAACTATCATCGTTGCAACCAGCCCAGCTGACCCTGCATCACTTCTTTACCTCGCACCATACGCAGCAACTGCCATGGGTGAATACTTCCGCGATAACTCACAACATGCGTTGATGATTTACGATGACCTTACAAAGCACGCTGTTGCCTACCGTCAAATGTCCCTCCTTCTTCGTCGCCCACCAGGACGCGAAGCGTACCCAGGTGACGTCTTCTACCTTCACTCACGTTTGCTTGAGCGTTCAGCGAAGCTTTCAGATGACCTTGGCGCTGGTTCACTTACTGCGCTCCCAATCATCGAAACACAAGCCGGTGACATTTCTGCATACATTCCAACCAACGTTATTTCAATTACTGACGGTCAAATCTTCCTTGAAACCGACTTGTTCTACCAAGGTATCCGACCAGCGATTTCTGCCGGACTTTCAGTATCACGTGTCGGTGGTGCTGCACAAAGTGGCGCGATTAAAAGCGTTTCAGGTGGTTTGAAGCTTGGCTTGAGCCAGTTCCGTGAACTTGCGAGCTTCGCTCAATTCGGTAGCGACCTTGATGAAGCAACAAAAAGCCAAATTGAACGTGGTCAGCGTTTGACTGAGCTTTTGAAGCAACACCAATACAACCCAATGAGTGTTTGGCAACAAGTTGCGAGTATCCTTTCGGTAACAAAGGGCTACTTCGACCACGTACCAGCTGTAAAAATTAAAGCTGCACAAGCTTCAATGCTTACACGCCTATGGGCTGACCACAAGAAAGACATGACAGAACTCGACAAGGGTGGCAAACCAACCGAAGAGATTCTTAAGTCTATCGAAGTAACAGCAATCTCAACTGCGAAAGGTTTTGAAGGCTAATACATGGCTAATACCCAAGGTTTAAAACAACGCATCCGCAGCGTAAAGAGTACTCGCCAAATTACGAAGGCGATGCAACTTGTTGCTGCGAGCAAAATGCGTAAAGCGCAAGAAGCTACTAAAGCTTCTTCGCCATATACCTTGGCTGCCCGTGAACTTTTGGCGGCTATCTCGACACACAATTCAGTAAAGACGCACCCGTTGTTTGCAACTCGAAAAGTTAACAACCGTTTAATTATTCTGATTGCATCCGACAAGGGCCTTGCTGGTGCGTATAACAGCAACATCATTAAGGTATACACAAACGAAGTTCGTGCTGACGAAAAAGCTGGTGTTAAGAACAAAACCTTAACGGTTGGTAAAAAAGCGGCACAATTCGTATCACGAGTTAAGAATATTGATGTAATTGGTTCATACGAAGAACTCCCTGACCGTCCAGACGGTAGCGAACTTCGCGCGATTCTTAATACTGCTCGTGAACTGTTCGTTTCTGGTGAAGTTGACGCGGTTGACGTTGTGTACACCGACTACGTCACAAGTATTACCCAAGTTGCCAAAGTGCAACGCGTACTACCTGCTGGCTTCGAAGAGGATGAAACCCCAACTGTATCATCTGATGCAACCTACGAACCAAGTACCGAAGAAGTATTGAACGGTATCGCCTACCGTTTAGTAAGCGCGCAATTATTCCAAGCGTTGCTAGATTCACGCGCTAGTGAATACAGCATGCGTATGATTGCAATGAAAAACGCGACCGACAATGCATCTGACTTAATTGATGATTTGTCACTTGCGATGAACAAAGCAAGGCAAGGCGCTATTACCCAGGAACTTGCAGAGATCAGCGCTGGAGCGGAGGCGTTGAATGAATAAATCCCGAACGACCGAATTACCGAACGCACACGAAATTATCACAATGAAACGTAGAATAAGAGGAGAAAAATAATGGCAAAGACTACAGGAAAAATTATACAAGTTGTCGGCGTGGTCATCGACGTCGAGTTCGAGACTAACCTGCCAGCAATTAACGACGCTTTGCTTATTAAGCATGGTGACCGAACGATTACTCTAGAGGTTGCACAGCACCTTGATGAGAACACTGTTCGTTCTATTGCCCTTTCAACTACTGACGGTCTAAAGCGTGGCCAAGAAGTCGAAGCTACTGGCGCTCCAATTAGCGTACCTGTTGGTAACGAAACCCAAGGCCGTATGTTCAACGTGACTGGTAATGCAATTGACGGTAAGCCTGAAGCTACTGGTAAGCGCGCACCTATTCACCGTGCTGCTCCAACTCTTGAAGAGCAATCAAACAAGAGTGAAATTCTTGAAACTGGTATTAAAGTAGTTGACCTTATTGCCCCACTTGTTAAGGGTGGTAAAGCCGGCCTCTTCGCCGGTGCGGGTGTTGGTAAGACAGTGCTTATTACTGAGCTTATTAACAACATCGCGAAATTCCACTCTGGTAACTCGGTTTTCGCCGGTGTTGGTGAACGTACTCGTGAAGGTAACGACCTTTACTACGAAATGCAAGAAGCTGGTGTACTTGAGAAAACTTCGCTTGTCTTCGGACAGATGAACGAGCCACCTGGAGCTCGTCTTCGCGTTGCCCTCTCTGCACTTACTATGGCTGAAGCTTTCCGCGACGAAGGTAAAGACACTCTTCTTTTCATCGACAACATTTTCCGTTACACACAAGCCGGTGCTGAAGTATCAGCCCTCTTAGGCCGCCTTCCATCTGCTGTAGGTTACCAACCAAACCTTCAAGAAGAAATGGGTGCATTGCAAGAGCGTATTACCTCAACAAAGAAGGGTTCAATTACTTCTGTACAAGCTGTATACGTACCTGCTGATGACTTTACTGACCCAGCGCCAGCAACAACCTTCGCTCACCTTGATGCGACGATTGTTATGAACCGTGCATTGACTGAAATTGGTATCTACCCTGCAGTTGACGTGTTGGCTTCAACGTCTACAAGCCTTGACCCAGAGATTGTTGGTGAATTCCACTACAACACTGCACGTGAAGTGCAACGTGTGTTGCAACAGTACAAAGAACTCCAAGACATCATCGCGATCCTTGGTATGGAAGAACTTTCTGACGAACAAAAGCAAACTGTTGCGCGCGCTCGCCGTGTACAACGTTACCTTTCACAAGCATTCTTCGTGGCTGAAAAGTTCACCGGAAACAAGGGTGTCTACGTAAAGGTCGAAGACACTATTCGTGACTTTTCTGATATTCTTGAAGGTAAGTACGACGACAAGCCTGAAGACTGGTTCTACATGGTTGACGGCACGCTTCTTAATAAGGCTAAGCAAAAATAGTTATGCATTTGCAACTTATCACCCTCACTGGCGTTAGTATCGACAAAGATGTCTACGAATTGATGGCCCCTACTACGGCGGGTGATATTGCTGTATTCCCAGGCCATGAACCGTTGGTAACAATGGCTGCGCCTGGGGTGCTTGCAGTGCGAACCGACAAGGCAGACAAAGACGACAAGTTGGAATACTTCGCTATTAGCGGTGGTATTATTGAAATTAATCCAAAGTACGTTCGCGTATTGGTAGACGAAGCGGATGCTGGTGCTGACATTACCGAAGCTGACACAAAAGCTGCACTCGACCGTGCACTCAAGCTTCGTGAAAATGCGACGAGCCAAGTTGATATCGAAAAAGCTGTGCAGCTTATTACACAATCTCAGGTACGTTTACGCGTTGCCGATTTGCAACGACGCCGACGACACTAGAAAGCTGGATATATGGACAAAGAGCCAAGCAAAAAAGAACCAATAGATTTATACAGATTTATTTATCCGATTGGAAAGCTTGCCCTTAACCATAAATACAATTTAAGCGTTACGGGCGCTGAAAATATTCTTGATACGCCTACAATTTATGCAGCAAACCATATTCGTCCCGTTGACTCATTGTTATTGACCGAAGCTTACACCGAAGAAACAGGGTTACCACTTCGCTTTGTGGTAAAACAGGGTTACTTAGATGGAACCGGTGTCGACGATAAGGGTAAATATGGCCGTACGGCCAAGTTCTTAATGAGCCATACTCTGCAGATTCCGGTATCTCGCGAAGGCAACAACCGTGAAAGCTATCAACTATTTGAGGAAAACGTCGAGCGTACTTTAACGCGTGGCGATTCTTTAGCTATTCACCCGGAGGCTACTAGTTCAAGTGATGGCAGGTTGTATAAATTCAAATCTGGAGCAGCTCGTTTAGCAATGGCTAACAATGTACCAATTACGCCAGTTGGTCTGGTGTATGATTCCCATACAAATAGCAATAAGATTGACATTAAAATTTCATTTGGTCAGCCAATATTCCCACAAGATTTAGAGCGACTCCCCTACACTATGATTCCTGGGGTGAAGAATAAAGCGGATCACATTACACAAGTTCTTGAAAATCGGGTCGCACACTTGACTGGAATGAAGCAGGCGAATGTATTCGCTGTTTTACGAAAACTACGACAAACCAACGACAATCAGTAGGTCTTAAGCTGTAGTGGGTTTTTGACAAAAGCAACTAGTCTGCTATAGTATACTTCGTATTCTACTCGATCTTACGGAGATGAAGATGAACCTTTCAGGTGAAGCAAAAACAAAGTCACTGCGCATCTTTTTGATTGTGCAAGCAATATGCTTAGTCGCTGCAACGATTCACATGGTGTATACCGGATTTTATCTAGGCATTGCCTTAGTTGTCGCGCTTTGGCTTCAATTTGCAATTAGTTGGAGCGGCCTTAAGAAGACGGCGGCGCTGCAAGGGTACGACGAGGGGTATATAGACGCTAAACACGAGCTATGGAAAACGCTTCACGCGCTGGTGCCTCAGAAAGGAAAGCTGAATTTCAAATCTCAGGACACCAGTGTGTATATTCGACGCAACAAGACGTTCCTTCTCCTCAATTCGTTTTTGGTGATTGTGACCGTTCGCGGCGATGGCGTGTACGACGAAGACACGCTCACGCGTACTGATGTTTTTCCGAAGCAGTCCTATTGGATATACGCACACGAACCGCTCGTTGAAAAAACTACGGGTGCGACCGTCGTGACAAGCACAAAACGAGAAGATGTCGGTGACATAGTCACGCAGCAACAACCGCAAGTTAAATACTCGTTGCTGCATAGACTGAAGGCGCGACGCAATACGCCGGTGGACTTGGCGCACGCAACGCTTCCAGAACTGAAGGAGCTAAACGATTTGATCGTAGAACAACGTGAAAACGCCTCGTAACGAGGCTCGCTGACCGAGAACGGTCTTTTCTTGTGTCTAAAATTATTTAAGAATTTGTGTGAGCAGCAACAAGTTCGCGAACTTCCGCGGTTGTCTTTGTGTGCATTAATTTTTCGCGTAGTTCTGAAGCACCAGCGAAATCACGGACGTAAATTTTGAAGTATCGTTTCAGTGGGTCGAACTTTCGTGGTTCAAGCTCTTCATTGTATTTGTCGTATAAGTCGAGTTGGTAATTAAGCAGGCCAAGTAACTCTGCTGAAGTTTTCTCAGGCTGCACTTCTGCGAATGCATAGGGGTTTTGGAAGATTCCGCGGCCAATCATCACGCCATCAATGCCGTATTTTTCAACCAGTTCAAGTCCGTGTGCGCGGTCACGAATATCGCCGTTAATAGTGAGCAATGTATTTGGTGCAATTTCATCACGTAATGCTTTAATTTCAGGAATCAGTTCGAAGTGCGCTTCAACTTTGCTCATTTCTTTCCGAGTACGCAAGTGAATGGTCAGGTTAACGACGTCTTGTTTGAGAATAAATGTCAGCCACTCTTTCCATTCGTCCAACTTGTAATCCCCCAGGCGGGTCTTAACGCTTACAGGTAAGCCAGCTTCTTTTGTTGCAGCGATAATCTCAGCAGCGAGCTCTGGTGTACGAATAAGGCCACTCCCCGACCCGCCGTGTACGACAGATTTATCAGGACAACCCATATTAATGTCGATACCCTTGAAACCGAGCTTTTTTAAACCGTGTGCCATTTGGCGGAAATGGTCTGGGTTCTTACCCCAAATTTGGGCAACCATCGGGTGCTCATCTTCAGTAAACGCTAAACGACCGCGAGTGCTATGCAAACCTTTTGGGCTACAGAAACTTGCGGTGTTGGTAAATTCAGTAAAAAAGATGTCTGGCTGACCGGCCTTTTTAATGACATGTCGAAAGACAACGTCAGTAACTGCCTCCATTGGGGCAAGGATAAAAAAGGGTTTAGGTAGTTCGGTCCAAAAATTGTTCATCATACTAGTATGGCATATTAAAACGCTTATTCTGCTCACGAAATTTCATGAAAAGAATGAGCGGACAGAGAGAGATGTCCGGGTTTCTGGCGCCCGATTGCTCGGGCGCCAGAAGGTTCAACGGGCGCCGTGGGTTCGTTCGTGATCCTCGGCCTGGGTGTTGATGTTGCGGGTGTCACCGATGCCATCACGGACGCCTTCGCTGACGAGGGCCTGTTCGGAAACCGAACGGTGTGAGGGCAGCTTTTTGGCGGCCGCTTCGTAGTCTGACTTGTTTGCCATTTCAACTCCTAAGGTTGATTCTATGGATAGGTGGTGTACTGCAGAACTGCGGATGATTTCTCTCTGTCAATGTGACAGAGATAGTGATGTGACGCTTAGCGAATGTCGCCGTAGGACCGGATGAGGCTTTCCAGATGTTGGTGTGTCGCAGTGAGCGCTTCCTTAGCTTTCGCCAAGTTGTTGCGTTCGGGCGAACCTACTGCAGCTTCTTCGCATGTTGCGACGAGTTCAGCAGCTTCCTTCAGCTTGATACGGGCTTTTCCTATGAGCTTTTCACCAGTTTTTTGTGCCAATGATATCAACTCCTTTGGTGATTCGAATCGGAAAAAAGTTTGAGAAGGGCCGCCGGGATAATTCAACCGACGGCCCCCAGTGTCACGACCAGGGGTAAGCTGACCGGTTTCGCGATGGGGGGAGGCTTGGGGGAAGCCGGGATCGCGAAACGCTTTCACTATCTCTGAAATGTACATTCCAGGAGCGGTGAAACAAAAACACCAAATTGATGTACTTATTTCACCGCTCTACTTGAATATACTTGTATTATAGCACTTTTTATAGTGTTTTGTCAATGAGGTCGTCTTCAAATTGTATCAATCCCGCCAAGGTTGGAGGGTATGCATCTACGTTGGGTAGGTCAAGAACTGCAATGTGCTGCCAGACGGCCGCAACTAATTGTTTCGTGCGCTCAATTTCCTCGTGCGTAAAGTCGGTTCCGAGTACTAAGACTTCGCCAGATTTCGCAGGTTCAATAAATGCCAGTTGTCCGCTGGTTACGGTGTATTTATTATAATCGCGAGAGTTTTCAACGAGAAGTTTATAGAACATTAATTGTTGGCGGTAACGGTGCAGTTTCATTTTTGTGCGGTCGTCGCCACGAGTCCAAGAATCTGATGGGTGGCCAGTTTTGTAATCGGTTACAACCATTTCGTTTAGCTCGTCATCAATATCTACCATGTCGAGTGAACCATTCAACCTAGCATCGTCAAGCTGTACGTGTTGGTGCCCAAAGCTTAACTCGGCTTTTTGGGTTGGCAAGAATGGTAATACGCCAGAACGTATAAAAGCACTAATTTGCTCGCTCCCCTTTTGCAAATAGCTAGTGAAGTCTTCAGGTGCTAAACGCTGCGTTTCGAGTGCAACTTCGAAATCATGAAGAATGTCTTCAAGTGGTTTTTGTTCGCCTGTTGCATTTAAGTGAACGTGCGCTTGTTGCATTGCGCGGTGAACGGCAGTCCCGAACGAAGCTGATGGTGCTTTTGCACTTGGGAAATGCAGCAAGTTATTGAGCAAGAAATGTTGCGGGCCGCCACGTGACACGTCGAGGAAATTATTAAGTGATGTTGCACTAAGTTTGAAGTGTTCTAGTTTTGGTGCGAGTAATGCTTTCAGGTCTGAAGTTGTTTCAACGAGTGGTTGGTACCAAGCAAGCTCAATTGCTTCGACGTATTCAACTTCAGATGTTTCTGGTGTTGGAGTCGATTCTATATTTGTCGCTAGCAAGAAGTCAGCCATGAGTGTTGCCTTGTCGCCATCGTTACGATCGCTAAAGCTAATAATCAAATCGTGACGGGCGCGCGTCATGGCTACGTAGAATAAACGCAAACGCTCATCGGCACTATTGCCAGCTGGTTCGAGCGGTAGGTTTTCGGGATACGCAATTGAACTGCTGCGTTGACGTGCAGTTTGGCCCCATACGCTATCGGTACCGTTAAACACGTACACGGTGTTAAACTCGAGCCCTTTAGATTTGTGAGCGGTTAACAATTGTACGGCAGGAATGTCGCTGGCAAGTGAGAAGCTAGTGTTGCCAATTGTAATACCAAGGCGGCGATAGAGCTCTAGGCAGTCAACGAACTCTTTCAAAGTCAGTGTAACGCCCGGGCGGTGCTCGCGAACTTTAGAACGAATAGTGCGCAGTGCTTCAAGGTAAATTAAATATTGCTCTGGGTGTTTTTCAAGTTGCTCGGTTGCAAAGAAGTATGTAAACAGCGCGCTCGGGTCTTCGTTATTTTGCCCCATAATTTGGTCGAGCATGGGTTCGAGCGGCGTATGGATACTTGCTGATGCATGTTCAATAAGCCAAGTATGAATTGGTACAAATGCTGGTGTAGTTTCCATAATACTCATCCATGAAACGTGTGCGTCGTGCGCATTCACACTGAGCTTCCATAAATCAAGCGCAGTGAGCCCCCAGGCTGGATGCGCCAAAAGTTCTGGCAATTGTGCGTTCACACGGTCGTGGTCGCCATGTGCTAAATCAACTAAAATATTGGCGGTTTTCTCAATAAGCATAATTGGCGGTTGGTCGAGTACGTTGTCGTTGCGTTCGTAACGAACGGGAATATTGTAGCGGCTAAAATATGGTAGTAAACTTTGAATTTCGGCGTGGCGCCTGGCTAATACGGCAATCTCACCTGGCGCTTCACCAGCCTCTAGGCGACGCTTAATATCATTTACCAACCAGTGGCGTTCAGAGTGTGGCGCAGGCGCTTGGTACAGCGATACGCTGTCTGGCTTAGTACTATGTGAAAGCAACTGCTTATTTAAATCTGGCAAGCGATATTCTAGGCGGTCGTCGCCTTGCTGAATAACGGCCCGTGAAGCCTCAAGAATAGTTGGACCGGAACGATAATTATTTGTCAGCACAATTTGTTGCGCATTTGGATAGACAGACGTGAAGTTAAGAATGTTGCTAATATCAGCGCCTTGAAAACCGTAGACTGCTTGGTCGTCATCACCCACTACTAAAATGTTTGGCGAGCCTTCATTCACCGGGTTGTCGGTAAGGTTATGAAGAATACGCATTTGCGCTAAGTTAGTGTCCTGGAACTCATCAACCATAAAGTACAGATATTTTTCCTGCAGGTTAAACTTTAAATCTTCATGTACTTCGATAGCATGCACAACTTGCATAATCATATCGTCGTAATCGAATAAGCCAGCTTTTTCCATCTCGCTTAAATATTCATAGTAAATAAATGACAGTGCTTTTAGTTTTGTCAGGCGTTTGCGATCTTTGCCGACCATCTGTTTTTTCTCGTTCTTTTCAAACCAGCGATTTTTCCAGGCAGTAATTGGCTTAGTTGGGTGAATAGTTTCGGCTTGTTCGAGTGTCGTAGCGAGTGAGTCGCTAAAAATACGAATAAGTGGCGCAACGCCGTATAGGGGCTCGGTGTCTGCAGCAACAGTAATAAGTTCATGAAAGGCATTTTGCAAACCAGCTGCTGTGGTTTTCTTAATCCCCTGCTCTAAAATTGGTACGACGAGGCGTTCAATTAAATCTAACGATTCTTCGCTTTGTTGGATGGTCGCTAAAAGTTCATCACTGGTTAATGCGCTGTTTCGTTTTAGTTGTGAGATGACACTTTTTGCATCAGACAAATACGTATACTCGCCGTTCATCATACTAGCAAGTGGGTTGCGGTTCCTATCAAGTTTTTCAAAAATACCACGAAGAATTTCATACTGACGTAGCTCGTCGGCTGGCTCGAATAACGCATTGTTATAGAAGTATTCACGGTTTTGGTTAATGACGTCGCTCCCAAAACTATGGAATGTGTGGATGGCAACCTTATAGGCGTCTTTGCCGATAATATCAACCAGGCGTTCACGCATAGCCTGCGCACCACTATCGGTAAATGTTAAACACAAAATATTTTGCGGTAGTGTATCGGTTTTATTAAGAATGTTGGCAATGCGAACGCTCAAAAGTTCGGTCTTGCCGGTACCCGGGCCGGCGACAATCATTACGGGGCCATCAATCGTATCGACGGCTTGTTTTTGTTTATCGTTCAGCTGTTTGTAGCGGGTTTCAAAGCTCATTCATTTATTATACACGCCAAGAAAATTCGCCTCACCCTCATTTCGTAGTACAATAGTTGACATGAACGACCAAATATATGATGATTACGCTTTAGAACGCTTGGTGAAGGAACAATTTGGAGTATCGACCGAGGTTGACTCTGTTATCGCCCGCCGTATTCCCGTGGGTCGAAGCGTTGAGGCGACGTTATTTCTTACGAAGAAAAAGCAATTATTTTTATATATTCATGGCGAAGTGAAACTTTTATTTTCTGATGTTCAGAAAATTGTGCAACGCGTCGGGCTTACTGCCGAACTGTACATGCCGCCAAAAAACCGTCCGAATTATTTTGACGAGATTGGCACAAAGAAATTCCTAGAGATTTTTCCAGGTCGCAAAGTTACGACCGAACAAGATATTGTATTTTACCGCACACTTGCGCCCTATAGCCCCGCACTTATACTTATTCAAGATGTAAAAAATGGTGTTATTAGCCAATTTGACGCTGACAGTAAAAACAACTGGCGCCCGCACGCTAAGTTTAGCTACCGCCGCATTCGTACAAGTTAAAGTTCAGGCGCTGGTTCAATAACGCTAAAGTCTGCTTTGGCTGCAATGCCAACCAAGAAATCTAACGCACTCGGTTCGTCGATTGCAATGTCGTGCATTGGTTGGCGTAATTCAAACATGACGTTCTTGCCACCGGGAATAACGCGAAGTTTGTAAATAACTGTATCGCCTTCCATATCTTTTGAAAAATAAGCCTTAGGGTTTGACGCAGCAACTTCACGCCATGAAGCATTGACTGATTCTTTGTTTTTACCATCCACTACCGCTGTGTATGGGTATGCCTGTACGGACAAGCTGTTGTTAAGTGACTTGGTGGTTGTTAAGTTGTAGCCGCAACTATCGGCGATTGTATCGTTTGCTGCCTTTACGCCAGCGCGCAAGCCTGTGCTAATGCCGGTTATCAAATCGCCATTAAAGCTGTTCTTGATATCGTCATTCGTAATAATGCTGCAAGTATTGTAATCGGGAGTTTCAGTAAGATTAATTGCCGTTGCTGGTGGCGCCGGGGTTGCTTTGGGTGTAACAAAATATAACCCAACCGCAGTAGTAAGAATAAATATGCCTATTAATATCTTCACAGCCAGCGATGTTTTCAGCGGAGCTTTTTTTGTTCTTCGTTTCGCAGTCATGTTAATTACAACCCTTACATTTATATGCACTTATAACATTAATGCTGGCAGCTGATGATGCGCAGCCAATATTCACATCGTAATAGCTCACACGTACGCCAGGTGTTGAAGCGCCCTTCCATTTGATCGAATCACTGGATGTGCCCGTGGCTTTCCATTCGGCCAACGAAGCGAGTTGCTTTGCTTTAATAGTTGGTGTGTTGACGCCACAAATGTTAGTCCAGTTGGCAGTGATAGTGCGGCCACAGTATTCGCCTCGGCAATCATCGGCACCGGCTGCGAGTGTTAAGTTCATACCAGTACGCGTAAGGGTGACTGAGTTTGATGATTGCGTATAGGCACTGACTGCAGAACCTTTTTGACACCTTACGGCAGATTTCAATGTAACATCTTGGCCGTATGACAGCGCATAGGTTGCGCGTACGTAGTTAGTTCCTTGTACCCAAGCGGTACCGTTCGCTTGCCATGCATAATACTTAGTTGTGCCGACTGGGCACGTTGCTTCGGATGCAATTCCACTAAGCATTGTACCGTCGTTGGTACTGGTAATTGCATACGCTGCTGGAGCGCTAATGGGTGTTGCGACTTTAACGGATGCCGAACCGGGGCTCTCTACCCCACCGTTTGTTGCGTAGACTGTAAAGAACCATTCCGTCCCTTGAGTAATATTTGCAGAAATTGGCAAGCTGGTGTTTTTGGTTGTTGCACTGAAGGTCGTAGCGCTGTCATTCAAACCATATTTTATAGTGTAGCCCGTTGCATTTGCCGCAGCCGCCCAAGCTACGGTAACTTGCGTAGCTGAAGTAGCCGTTGCTGTTACGCCGGTTGGAGTTACGGGCACGATAATATTAGAGGCAACATTTGAAAACTCACTTGTGTCATCTGGTGAAACTGCTTGAACTTTAAAATAATAGGTTCGTCCACTGACCAAACCGGTTGAAACGCTGTTGGTATTTTCAATGCCTTTTGTCGTAACGATACCAGCTGTAAACTCGCTGTTTGTTGCCCGCATTAAGGTATACGTCGTTAAGTCGGTAGCGTTGGTAACTGGTGACCAATTGGTTGTGACTTGTGTCGGTGAGTTAACTGTTGCGGTTAAAACCGGTGTGCCGAGGCTAATAGTGTCGTTGCTTGGAATGCTTGGTATGTTCGGTGTTGCAGCTACTTCGCCATTGAATAAACCACGGCTTTCAACTTCGTTGAGTGTGCTATTGAGTTCGTTGCGATAGATAAGTTTATAGGTTGAACACGAGCCTGACCCTATGCATGACGAACTGCCATCACCCTGGTACTCAATAAAATCATCCCCTACTAAAGCGAGCGGTTCGCCACAACGAATTGGGCTTGTTATCAGCTTGCTTGCAAAGCCGGTAATCGCCTCGCAACTTGGGTAATTTCCCTTGTCGGTAAAGTATTTTTCGAGGGCATTAGAAATAGTGCTTACATTTGCACTCCGCTGCGCATCGCGGGTGTCTGCTTGGTAGCGAGTTATACCAATAACGGCCAACCCACTTAAAATACCAATTGCTACAACCACCACTACGAGTTCTACTAGAGTAAAACCACCCCGTTTGTTCATAGGATAATTGTAGCATAAGCAGCAACATTGCCACCAGATATGATAAAATAATGTACGTTCACGTTATGTGTCCTATTGGGGATTCGCCAAGTGGTAAGGCACTGGTTTCTGGTACCAGCATTCGGGGGTTCGAATCCCTCATCCCCAGCCAAGAAAAATGACGAACTTTCTGTTCGTCTTTTTTCTTGCCGTGGCGATGCAGTTTGAACCCCCGTTTTGCAAAGCAAAACCTCACCTTGGAATTTTTAGTTCGAATTCCTCATCTCTAGACGGGTGCCGTAGTATGAAATCTGAACCGCGTCCTTAGATTTGCTAAATCTAATCTAATAAAAGGCGTTCAAGCGTGACCTGTTTGAACTTTTGTCCGGTTAAATCGATAACTTCATAATCATTCGAAAATTCTTTCGTTCGAGGATCGTATCCTTTAATCACGCCAGCACCTTCGTGTTGGTAAATAAGAATCGTTGTTGTTTCACGGTCTGTAAGTTGTGTAAAGTCTTTGGTTGTTTTGGCAAAGTTCTCGCCCATGCCTTGCATGATGAAATACGGAAGAGCAAGGCTGATAATTATGAAATAAACGCCAACCATGCCAATCACTGAAAATCGAGTGACTTTATCGAATACTGGGCTTTTGCTGTCAACTTTCTTTTTTCGCTCAAAAAATCTAACTGTTTTGTATCCTAAGTAATTTCCGAGCATGACAGCTCCGAAAAATAATATCGTCATAATAACGATATAAATTATCGCAATTACCGGAGCAATCATAAAATCTGATATTTTAGGCCAAAACGGCACCATGTCGATGCTGACGCCAAAATAAGAAAGATATCCTGCGCGATATGATGCCGCCGTCGTATAGCCAAGGAAAGCACCATAAATCGCGAGTATGGTTACGAGAAGACTTGCAGCACCCAAATTATTCTTTATATTATTGAACATAACTCTATTTTAGCACCACTGACTACTTCGTTTATTTATTCTCAAAAGTAAGCCCGCCCATATAGGAGCGGTTGTGCCGAGATAAATCTCGCGGGCTCAACTTTGGGCAGGTTTTGACTTACTTATGCTTGTACGACTCTCCCCTCCACCTTATACTTCAAATGTCCGCACCTTTACGCTATCGATTGGATTTTTCATGACAACAAGCACGACTAACAAACTGATGCACGAAACGGCGGAAGAGCTTCGACGTTCCGTAGCATCTAGAGCGCAAGTATGGCAGATGATCCCTTTCTGGACTCTCGAGTCCGAAGGAAGAGGCGGCTGGAGTGACAACTGGGGTTTGCCGTATCGTTACGGCATTCTCGGTGTCGACACCAACTGGCCACATCGCGTGTTCGTTGAATGTGCGACTGGGCGACTCGTTTCTCATCGTAATGGTGAGCTGGTTGTCGCACCCGACGAGCAAATTCTCGCTGCGTACACGTTGTCGCCGGAGATGTTTGAGGCCGTCGATCAACTTGCCTTGCGTATCGACCGGGCAACAAACGGTAAAGATACCTACAACAAGGAAGTCAACGACGAGCAGCGCGATGAAATGCGCGAACGCCTGCAAGTCCCGATCTTCTGGACAACGCTCGCAAAACCTATCCAGTATCGGTACTAGGGCAATTGACCCGCTGCTGCAATGTCGAGCTCCCGCTCCGTTGCATACGCAGCGGGTCTCTTCATGTCGTTTTGTCATTACAAAAAGAAATAAGCCCGTCGCTTCGCGTGAACTAATCACGGCGTGAAGCGACGGGCTACGGTGGGGATGTGTGGAATTGAACCACTGTCTTCTGTTATTCTAACCGGTATATCGTAACAGCTGCTCTACCATTGAGCTAATCCCCTAGTGTGTTTTTGGCACGAAGACTATCATGACATATTCAATGATAAATTTCAATACCAAGAACAGTTACCGAGAAAAGTAGTTTTGCAAAATGTTGAATATTATTCTATAATAAATTTTATATTTGCTAGACCGCTAGCAACGCAACTTTTTGAGATTGGAAACTACTGCAATGAAACCACTCCTGCCCTACCTGGCCATCGCGAACTTCGTGTTTGTCATTGGGATGATATTCGGGCCACATGAGTTCGTTTTCCCTGCCGTCTTTACCGCGATTTTCTTGTTTGTGGATGGTGTTAGCCATGTAAACAACACGTATAAGTTTATCGGCGGGATGTTTAACTTCCTGGGCGTCGTCGCCGGTGGTCTAAGCGACAATCAGGCGCTCGAGTATATGGCAATTTTTGGCAGTATTTTTCTTCTCTCTGGGTGCTCCAGCTCGTTTTTTGAAAAAAAGAAAAAGAGTTAGCGATGCCTCTGAGCCCGCCCTGCCAATGAAAAGGCCCGACATACAGCTTGTCGATGAGTCATTCATTTACAGGTGTCGGGCTCTTTTCATTGGCATTTATTTAAACTTTGTTGTACTATGTAATATGCTTTACACAACAAAACATCACAAGGAAATTCTCTAATGGAGCTTCGCACAGCCAGCTTCAACGTACTTGCTGATGAATACTTAAAATACGGTGATTATAGCCGTGTCGACCCTACCCTCCTGGTTGAGGGTGCCCGAACAAATGGTATCGTTAGGGTTATCGATGAGTTGCAAGCCGACGTCGTTGGTTTACAAGAAGCGGATCTTTCACTCTTAAGTGCATTAGAAGATACCGAAAAATGGCAAACATTCTGGAAGCCTAAAGAAAACAAAACCGAAGGTTTGTTGATGCTGATTCGTAAAGGAATCGAAGTAAGTAATTATGAAAGTCGCGAATATGGCGACGGCTCAGGCTTTGTTATGCAGGCAATGAAAATTGGCCGTGCTGTGTTTGCGAATACACACATTCAATGGGCACCACCTGAAGATTTTCAGCATGCTGGTGTTACCCAAACAACCGAGTTGCTACATTACATCGGTGCCGATAAACCTGCGGTTATTCTTGCAGATTGTAATGACCGACCAAACGGGCCTGTTAAAAACTTACTTGAAAGAGAAAACTTCTACAATTTGTATGAAGACGAAGTAACGGCTACGGTCAACCAAGCTCCAGCCGCGCTCGACATATTAGCCATACGCGGGTTGAAGGCTGTACGGCTAGGCGCAAGGTACGATGTCACTACCATTCCAAACGCCCAGCTACCTTCTGACCATGTGCCGTTGTTGGCACGGGTCGAGGTGTAATATTTACTGTGTCATAATAAGCTCATGACTAACACAAAATACACAGACGGTACCTACAAAGCTATCGGTACTTACGCCAAGGGCAAAAACAGTATCGATGTAACACTCGGCTTGAATAACGACGCTATCTCAAGTGTAGAAGTTATTCCCATGGCGACTATTAAAATGTCGCTTGGCCTTCAAAAGAAATTCGCTCTCGCTATTGCTGATGAAGTTGTCGGAAAACCGATCGACGAGGTACATCTTGATAGGCTTGCTGGTTCTAGCTTAACGACTCAGGGGTTCAACGAAGCTGTTGAGAAGATTAAGTCGCAAGCTGCCAATGAGAACTAATAAATTCGTTCCAATTAAATAAGCCACCCGAACTCGAGCCGGAGGCGCTGCAATCATGCAGGCCTCCGGCGAGTTCGTGGTGACTTAGTTTGGTACTCCGTGGTATTCAACATCAAACGTTGTCGCAACTGATCTTCTCGTCTTCGGGGGCTATGGTAATTTCCGCGAGCCATATCAACGGAATGGTTCGCATCGCCCAGGCGGCACTCTCGTTACCCGTCTTACACGCGGATACTGTCACGAATGACGACGGGAATGCGAAGACGAATGATGTGATTATCGGAATGATTATCAGCCACTTGATACTTCTTTTGTAGATAGTTACGGCAATCGGCAACAGGTAACTGGCTGTCATTCCAACAATGATGTAAAGCATTGTGGATACAGGGTTTTGACCGATAAAGTTTCCGACGAAACCGATGACGGCTACACCGAATATAAACAGGCCGATGCCACCGGTACAAAAGGCGTACAGGCTTGCGGTACCAAAAAACCATGCAAAGAACTTGACCATGTTTGCTTCTTTCTGTGAAGGTTCGAGAAAAAGCGCAAAGTACGCTTTAAATATCCATTGTGAGAACACCTAAACAATACAATAAATATTGTATAAAGTCAATTAAGTATATAGTGTCTACGCTTGCTTAATTCCCCCTACTATTTAATACTATTAACAATTGTCCAAACCTAGGAAGGTGGTGAGGGCAATGCCCCTCAGTATTCACGCGACGCATCAAGATTCATCGATAACCCTCACAAGTAGGTCCGGGCCCAACAACCTTGCTGTTGTGAGCCTCGCAGGCCCAGTGCTTTTTGAGGCAATAGCCTTGGGAAGACAGAGCACTGATTTTTTCGAGTCAGAAGAGCCGACAGGTCAAGTGCTCCGTTATAGCGACGGAAATACACAAGTCCTTACGCCACACTCTCTGATTTCGGCTACTCGAGTATTGAGCGAATTTCGCTATGTGAGCGAGGAGCTGGAAGCTGCTGTTCAAGAGAGTTTTCAACCGTTCTTCAAGCAGATGAATGTCCGCTTCAACCCGGACAACCAGCGACTCTTGCTGTCGTTGAAACGTACAACCTTCTTCGACCAGATAGTTGTGTCGCAGAGAAACTAGCCCCACGACGAACGTGTCGAGCAACAGCTCCGCGTTACGACGTGGGGCTATTGCTTTTTATTACATAATATGTTATTATAAAAGTAGTTCTACACGTATGTGTGAACGAGTGTACCTCTACTCGACCTTAGAGGTAGTTCGGAAGAGAAATGCCTACTTCGAAAGAAGATGCAGTGGCGAACGCGGAAGCTCGCGACCAGCCTGTCTACACCGAGTTCTGTGCACTCCTCGACAGAATCATCGCAATCAAAACAGGCACCGGTCAGCCGGTTATCGTCAGCACCGAAACAACGCCTGATCACATCGTCGACCGCATCGAAGAAACCTACACCCAGCTTGGCTGGAATGTCGAGCGTATCGATAGCGAGCAAGACGGCCTGCAAATCAAGCTCACCTGATCGCCCCTTCCCCCCCCACCTACACCCTCATGAAAGGATGCGCACCTAGCGATAGGAGCCCCTCGAATGAGGGTGCTTCTATATTCAGAAATATGTGGTATAATATGCATAACTTCATACTGAGGTCGTACCCTGAGAAAAAGGAGAATGATGTCGCGCTATAGAGGCCTTAAGTTCGTCGAGCACATTAAGCCGACGTTCAAAAATGCCAAAGCAATTAAATCGCTGACGTATCAAGACGCGCTCGCTGCCGGTTTCGAAAACCCGTATGCTATTGCGGACCCCTTGAGCTTTCGTGAGGCGCTTGAACAGTGGATGAAGCTGCTTCGTCACCCGGAACGCTACAGCGGTTATACGCTGAACGGCGAACTGGTGGCGTTCATTAAGCACAACGCCTTGCATGTCGAAGGAGCTCCTGACCAGTGGATTATCCTCGGCTTGGTGGCGTCTGACGACCTACACGACGATGAGCTCGAAAGGGTGCTGAAGCGTCTGCTGATGCTTCCTGTTGAGAACCCGCGCACGGGCATGAATCGAACGGTGAACGTCGCAATTCACGACAATGACCCGCTGCTCGAGATTGCCCTGCGCTACGGATTCATTCCGGTTGGCAAGCCTGATTATCAAGAGGGTGCGCCCGGCCTCAAGCAGCAAAACTACCAGCTTTCCTAATCCAATAATCGGGTACGCCCGCCGAAAAGGTTTGAAGATATTCTTCTTCACCGCTTCGGCGGGCTTTTTCTTTGTTATATACTTTGACAAATGCTCGTAAATAAGTTTTAATAATTACACATGAGTACCCCTGAAAACTTCTTTATCTATCGTCCGGTCACCCCTGGAGGTGCCGCTAAACTCGAAACTCTCCAAAATGAGTACGCTTCAAATGTTCAGTCGTTCGTTCCTGTCAAGAATCCCCACGTTACGATATTCAGTGGTCTTAGTTGGCAAAGAATCGCTCATCATCAATTAGAGAGTGTCATTGATAATGCGCCGAAAACGTCAAAAAAAGCATTTGAAACTAAGGTTTCTGAAGCGGCGCTAAGCATTAGGGCTCGCTCGCTATCGCGGAGTGCTATCCGCCTTGTGTTAGACGACGAACCTGATGAGCGTTTGCTCCAAGAGCATATTCAATTCAAAAAACGTTTTGAAAAGTTGGATAAAAACCTGTTCACTCGTTTCTTTGTAAGCCCGCACATTACCATTGGATACCTCGATAACGCACATGCGGTGTCGACTATATTAGACACAGCAAACGACTTTATTGGAACTACCTTAAATATTGGTAAAACCGAATCGAACATGTCGCATATAGGCAGTTTTGCTTCTCCAAAATATAGCCGCCCTATTAATGATGGTACGTCGTCTTCTGTACAGCTAAAGAATGAACAAGTACGAACGGTAACGCCAGGCGGTATTCCGCAAGGGTTGTTAGCCAGTTTGCGACCGCGTGATCCTGAAGTACAGCAATAATTATTCGCTTCGTAATATCTTAGCCATGGGTTTACCTTTGGCTAACTCGTCAACAAGCTTATCTAAGTAGCGAATTTCACGCATGGTCGGCACCGTTATCTCTTCAACACGAACGCCACAAATAACGCCTGTAATAAGCTTCCTGTTCGGGTTCATTTTTGGTGCCTCAGTAAAGAATGTTTTGAAATCTGTGCCGTTCTGAAGTTTAGCCTCAAGCTCTTTTTGGGTATAACCGGTAAGCCACCGAATAATTTCATCGACCTCATTTTTAGTGCGGTTTTTCTTTTCAGCTTTTGTTACGTAGTGTGGATAGACGCTCGCTACGCTGATTGAGAAAATACGATGTTCGGTATCGTTCATGCACATAATTATATCATTTTGACTACAATCGTGTACTTAATACACCGGGTTTGATAAGAATACGCATACTATAGCATAAAAATGGAAATTATGCTATAGTCCACCTTAGCACCTTTACACTACCCACCTATCCTCTGAGGAGAATGAAATGAACGATCCAATTCTAGACCGCTACCGGAAGGTCGCGGAACAAGGTAATGAAGAACGTCGAGCCAAGGTAGAGGAAAATGAGCAAGAGCGACTACGCCTGCTTGAAACTATTCCCTCCGAGGTAGAGCAGGCATTCGAAAGACTTGAGCGTATCAACTACGTGGACGAGATGACGAAAGGTATGATTCGATCTGTGAAAACAGAGTCGAGCGATACCGCAGAACTCGTTACATGGGCTCTCGGGCAAACGAATTACCGGGTGAACGAACGTGACAATAACGACGTCGAATCGATGTTTATCGGTTCAAATCGTTCGTTTTACGCCACCGACACTGCTCGTCCGTACGGTAGAGATTATCCGCTGAATCCGCTTGACCCAAGCCGACTCAAGCTGGATGAGGTTCAGCGACTCGTCGGAGGCCTTAGGTATGTCGGCAAACGCCGCTAATCCTGGCTCAAAACTAAGGGCGGAGTGATACATCATCACTCCGCCCTATTAAATTTCCAAAAATTATTTCTTCAGTAACTTTGTAGTCATGACATTCGCTACTGCTACGACCGGCACTGCGAATAGCGCACCAGGAATACCTGCAAGTAGCGAACCGATAGCTACTGCAAACACAACAGCAAGCGGGTGTACGTTTACTGCCTTACCAACGAGGAATGGTTGTAATACGTGGCCTTCGATAAGCTGAACGAGTAGTACAACGCCAACCATAATAAGCGCAATTACCCAGCCGTTAAAGAACAGTGCAAGTAGTACGGCGATAGAACCGGTAATAACAGCACCAACAACAGGAATAAATGAACCAAGGAATACCAATACAGCAATTGGGATAGCGAGTGGTACGCCAAGAATCAATGCACCGAGGCCGATACCAATCGCATCCACACCAGCAACAGCGATTTGCGATTTAACAAAGCTAATGAGCGTGCTCCAGCCACTAAAGCCGGCATCAAGTAACTTCTCTCGAGATGTGCGTGGAAATAAACCAACGAACCATTTCCAAATATTCTTACCATCAAGCAGAAGAAAGATAACTGCGAAGAAAGCTAGGAAAATACCAGCAAAAATATGTCCAGTGGTACTTCCTACGGAAGAAATCAAACCTGCGCTCAGTAGGTCTGAATTTGTTTGCAATGATGCAATGAACCCATTAATAGAATTAGTGACATCGGCTGGGTTAATATCGAGTGGACCAGCTGCTAGGGCGGCACTCAGGTCGTGCAACGATGTCTGGAACCTATCGCGGAGTTCTGGATATGCACTACTAGTTTGTTTCGCAACGACGAATACCAGGCCTGCTACGATAATTCCAAACGTCAGCAAGCTAATTGCAACGGCCAGTCCCCTCTTAACTCCAGCTTTTGTAAGCCGGTTAACAAGCGGAAACAAGAGCGCCGTTACAAGTAATGCCACGATGAATGGAATAATAATCACTTTTAATTGAATAATGACGAAAATTATTAATGCCAAAAAAGCGGCTATGGCAACGAAACGCCAAGACCAGCCAGCGGCTTTATCGAGCGGATGAGCAGTGGTTGTTTCAGGGATTGGTTTCTTAATCATGCCCTTAGTATAAATGTTGTAGCTGTAACGTCAAATTGACTTTTTTAAACAAAAGTGCTATAATACAACAATTATGGATAAAGAAAAGCTGATTTTTTCAGACGCGAAAATCATGCGCAAAATTGAAGGGCGCACTTTGTTTGATGACAAAGGTCCGAGTATTACTGGTTGGATGGCACTCGGCGCACTTGGTTTGAACTTGGTCGTAAATGGCCCGCACGTTATTGAGAATATACGCAACGATTTGAAACCTGTTGGTCCGTATTCGGTAGGCGGTGAACCTTGGTATAGCATGCCCATGGAAACCATTCCTGCCTATGGTTCGGATGCGCTTCAATTAAGCGACAACCTTGATGGACTTTTAAGTACGAGCGGCTACGCGGTATTTATTGATACAGAAAAATTACTGAATGAATTGCAACCTGGCGAAGCGTTAATTGCGAAACAAGAAGACGTAGCAAATAATGGCGATAAGGTTGTATCTGGCAGTTTGTTTGTCGCAAGCGAAACGCCGTACTATGACGGCGTCATGAATGACCTTATTGCCGCTGGTGTTGAAGTTCCTGAATTTACGTCTGCTGCGGGTACGGCTGGTGGTGAACATTCACTCCAGCAAGACCCTGTAGACTTGGGCATTGTACAAATAAATAGCGGCGGCACTATGTTGCACGCTGCTGAACCTTCTAGGATTGTTGTTGAGAGGTATCATGTTGAATCGGATGGTACCGTTACGCCGATTTCGCACGATGCAGTTACTGCCGAGTTTATCGATAATACTAACTGCGCCGATATGCCTGAAGAGGTTTCAACCGAAGCAATACTTACATTGCCTCAATACGATGTTATCTGCCAGTTATTGCAACAATATTCTGAACTTATACCAGACGATTATGCAATTCGCCTCGATGCTATTGATTCGACTAATTCTAAGAATGACAGTGCCCACGGGTTTAGCCGAACCATTCAACTCACCTATCCTTATATTGGAAAAACTCAAGTTGAAACCGACGATTTACGCCGTACTGCGCTCCACGAAATATTCCACACTGCATATTTAGATCAGATTATTAAAGACCCTCTGTACTTGATGAAAATGGACGAAGTATATTTAGCGGTGCGCAATAGTACTGATTATCGCATTCCTTCAGATGAAGAATTGAGTAAAGGCCTGACGCCGTCACTGCAAGATGCCGAAAAAGTCATTGGCATTATTACCGAATCGAATTATATCGGCCCAGACTCAAACTCTGGTTATCCATGGGACAATGCGACTGAAATGCTTTCATCGACAGTAACTGTTTTAGCTAACTACCCTCACGAGTTTATTGAAAATTACGAGCAGCTGAACGGTACGCAAAAACAAGCTATTCGTGGCGATGTACGTGCAGTATTCGACCTCATCGAACGTTATGACGCCGATGTTTCGTCAATCATTCCACGAGAAGATTTGCTACGCGAAGCGCTTGGGTTGTAGCGACTAATCTGACCTCTGGCAGCCTATTGAAAAATTTGCAGTTTTGTGCTATAATAACCTTAATGCCTACGTCTGTCTATCACTAGTCAGTTCGTAGGTGGTTCATTGACATCACTGTATGTGAATTTTTTTGTTCATCCCTCTCAATAGGAAGAAGGCACCCCATGATTTGGGCCCTACTTATTACTGCTGCGGTTGTAGTGGTGAGCGGGCTCGCGCTTAAATTTTTTGTGCCGCTACTCCTCATAGAGGAAGACGCATGGCACATCGAATGGCGCGAGTTCATCGCCGGACTTCTCGTAGCCCTTACTGTCGCAACGCCTCTGGTGTTCGTAATCGGTAAGGCGCTTTCAACTGCAGACGCTCTCCGTTACGAAGAGTTCTACAACGGCGTCGAAACTGAGGCTCTGCCTTATGCAGAAGACTGCCGTCCGGGATATGCCGGTGACAGCGAAGCGTCTGGACACAGCAACTGCCGATACGAGTACAAGACAAACCAAACTTACGAATGGACCGACTCGTACGAAACATCGTCCACGAGCTGTGACATCAAGGGAGAAAACTGCACCACTACGACAACGACTCACTATTTCCAAGTCACCGACTACATCTACAACCCGTACGCAACGAAGGAGCACACCTACGCCATCACCGATTCACTCGGTGGAACGTACAATTTCCCTACTCGCTACGTGAAGGATGGCGAAGGCTACGAAGGTGGCGAGCTTCCGAAAGACCTCCCTCGTGGAGATCCGAAGGAATGGCTCGAAGCAAAGCAGCGACTAGACGAGGGAAATCCTCGGCCGGTTACTCGCATGTTCAGCTACGACAACTACATCCTGGCATCGCAAGATGACATGCTGAAGCCGTATAGCGAAGACGTCGAGCAGTTCTTGGAAGAAGGAATTCTTCCGGAGCACACTGCGGATATTCGAACCGACCCGCTGCATGGTTTCAACGATTCGTTCGCCGACAAGGTGAGCTTCGTTGGTGTCGAGGTTTCAAACGAGGAAGCGTGGCAGGACTCTCTGATGTCCTTCAACGCCGCACTCGGCTCGGAACTTCGAGGTGACCTTCATCTTGTGCTCATCGACTCGTCGCTGGTTAACAGCCCGACTGATTACTTGAACGCGCTCAAGGCGTACTGGCTTAGTGAAGACTTCGGTCGTCGCGCCATTGCTAAGAATGCGATTATTGTCGTCGCGGGCGTGTCTGGCGGTACTGTCGATTGGGGCATTGCCTCTACAGGCATGCCATTTGGAAACGAAGTGATGCTGCAAGGCATCGAAAACTTCCTTCCTGATACTGCGCTTACTCCTGCCGATGTAATCGGAAATCCGCACACTGTCATGCCGCTTGCGGAAGATAGTGAAGTGCAGGTTACCCTGAGTGAAAACCCAGGGGTGCTTGAACGAGTCGTCTTGAAAGACTTCCCGTTCGCGCGAGCTTGTATGGATTGCAAGGAAGAAGATGGCGAGATTGGCTATGCCGATTTGGTCGCTGAAATTGAACCCGAACCGTGGCAATGGGCTATCATGATTTCGATCGTGGGAGTTCTGGCGCTCGGTTTCTGGTTTGCCGCCGGTTACTACGAACTCTTCGCTTGGCTGCCTGGTTTCAAAACCAAGAAGTCGAAAGAAGAAGACAGCCCGTACGAGTCGTATGACCTGTACGGAACAAGCTTCAAAGTCAAAGACCGTCGTCGCAGCCTGCGTCGACGTGACAAGTACCCTTACTAAGGAGTCCCTAAATGGAGTGGATCAACAAAAACAGAACTCTGGTGATTGTGCTGGCTGCTATTGCGGCTGTCGTAATCATCGTGATCATCGCTGTCAGCTACACGTTCTCCGTCCGCAACGACGGTGAACGCCGCGAGCAGCGTCTGACCGTGCTGTATGGTCAGTCCATCAACTCGCTCTCGACCTGCATCGACCAGGGCCGCATCGCGGCTGAGGTATCGGAACAGGAGTTCGAGAGCCTGAAGGATGTTCTCGTCAACGTGGCTTCGGCCCGTTACGAGAACGATTCGGCAGCTGCTGATGTCATCGGCGGTGGAAGTCTGTTCTCGGCAGTTGTCGAGAGCTACCCCACCATCGACCAGCGCAGCTGGCAGAACCTTCAGACCATCGTCGTCGGTTGCCGTGACGAGTTCGAGGGTACGCAAAACCGTACTCTCAAGGAAGCAGGCGACTACAACGAGTGGCGTGTGACTGACGACATGTTCAACAGCTGGATCAAGGCCGACTTCCCCTCGGACGAGCTGAAGATTGTCACGGCCGAAGGCGAAAGCCTCTACGGCCAGGCTGCCTACGACCGCATCACGCGCGTCGTTGCTGTCGGCGAGGCCAACACGGCCTTTGAAACCGGCGAGCTCGAAGGCCAGGACCTCTTCGGAGAAAAGTAACACATACAGTGTCAGCATTAGCATGACTTGTCATAGCTAGTGCACCCCGCGGAGGGGGAGGTTGGTCGATTTTGACCGCCTCCCCTTCGCGGGAACGTATCCGGAAATTAGAACAATAGTTCCGCTGATGAGTCGTAAACGACGAAATACGTAAACAATATAGTTATGCTTAAATACTCCTTTGTGGAGTATTTTTGGTAGTATAAGCATATGGAAAATTTATCTCTAGTTATTATTGTCGTACTTATTATTGCTGTACTCCTCGCCTTTTCAAAAGTTTCAAAATACTCTTCACATACACGAAAAATTCACAAAAACAACACATATTCATATGCCATAAAAGAGTATCCAATGACTCGAACGGAGGCAGAATTTTTTGTAAAACTACAGAATGTTGTCAGTGAACGATACTATATTTTTCCTCAAATGCACCTTTCTGGCTTCTTGAACCATAAGGTTGCTAATGGCCAACCTTGGCAGTATGCCTTTAGTCATATCAATAGCAAATCAGTCGACTACCTCCTCTGCGATAAAACCACCCTCCGCCCTACCTACGCCATCGAACTCGACGATTACACTCATGACAAAGCTGACCGTCGCGAGCGCGATGCTGAGGTTGAGCGTATTTTAGAAGAAGCGAATTTGCCCCTGGTTCGGTTTCGTAATAAGAACGTTTCTGAAGCCGATATTATTAAGGCATTAATGAACTCTCGCAAGCTCATCTAATACCCTGTATAATTGACATTTTATACTATTTATGCTAAAATAAAAGTATATCCTTATCACTCGATTTGGAATCGCTCTTCCATGCACTGCATGGGTATCAATGGAGGCAAAGATGCTGCAAGGTTTGCTTAGTGTAATTCGACCAAGTGCCCTCACAGGCCTCACTACTGGGCTTCGGTTCATCGCAGAGATTCACCCGAACGGTCGACCCACGAGGGTCTACTCGAACCTGAAGGTCATCGAGCAGACGGACACCGCAATCACCTTCGAAGGTGGCGCGTTCGCCAGTAAGACCGGCAGTATCGGTGGCGGTTCCGTTCATGGCAAGATCGTCAACACCTTCCGCGATCAGCGCGGTGGCAAGCACTTCATGTCCATGTCCTTCTAGAGCGTTTACGCCCTGCATCCATTCACGGTGGCAATAGCCCTGCGTCTTGAGATGTGGGGCGTTTGTCATTTCCGTGTAAATAAAAATAACACCCATCTCTAGGTGTTTATTGGAGGGCAGCCGAGGATAAATCCCAAGCTGCCCTCCGTTCCGTGAATGAATCGACGGATTTGTTACTGAGCGATGGAAGGCTCTTTTAAGCTAAACGCTTCGTTCCTCTTCACCGGGTTTAAAACCGGCAGCAAGTAGCTGAGCGTCGAGCTTTTCCTGGAATATCCCACCAACCATTTCGACGAAGACATCAGTAAACTCTCCACTGTAGTCGCTCAGTGCATTAAACAAGGCCAGGCTCAGCAGGTCGTTCCCTTCCCAGGCTTTCTTGATGATTTCCTTGTAAGCCTCCTCGTCCAGCTCGCCCATTCCAAACAGGTCATATTCGACATCGAGGTTTCGCTTGAAGCGAACGATCATCTCGTTCCACTCTTGCGTAAAGTACCTACCGATTAATTCTGAAACGTCCTCATCGTCGTGACTGTTGTAGTTCCCTAGCTCTTCGATGAGGGTCGTAACTTTTTTGTAGTCACCGACTGTTCCTGCGCGCGCAGTCAGAATCAGTTCTCGAAGGCGTTCAAGCAGCAGCGCGTCGTAGGTTCTATGAAGCCTCTCCGCCTCGCCTTCTTCGCCGTATGTATCGATTTCGTCGATGGTTATAATACCATCTTCTTCCAGATAGATGCGGTGAAGTGAGTCGAAAGTCGGAGCACTTTGCAGTGTCCTGAAAGCGGCCAACTTCGGTTCAACTGCTGCTCGCTTAGCAGCTTCGATGTCGAAGCCTTCGATCGCGTTTTTGACCACAGGTACAAGCCGGTCGTAGTCGTCCGGAAGCAGCTTTGACTGCTTCGACTTGACCTCGCTGAGTACTTTTTCGTAGTCCGAACGTGAAACCGCTGCCTCGAATTTTTCTACGAGGGCGGCGTACGTTCGAGTACTCTCCTCTTGTTTTAGTCTGTCGGGCGATTTGTCGGAGGATGAAGACTGCGAATCAGAATCATCCTTCTTGAACAGCCGGCGAATGCCATAAATGGCGAGTGCGATGACAAGTCCGAGGACGATGCCAATTAATAGGTCCATGTTTCGTGCCTTCCAATAGAGTCCAGTAAAACAATATGTATATTTTAACATATTTATGCAAAGTATTCAAAATTGTGCAATGACTGTAAATATGCTATAGTTTTTGCATTACACAAGGTGTGTAGCGAGAGTGGGTGTACATTAACATGCGTATAGCAAAGTTAGAAGAAAACAAGCAAAACCGGCAAGTCGACGAATGGATTGCGAGTAAACCGCAACCGCCCGAAGGCGAACCGCCAAGCACGGTGTATATCGACAGTGTCATTCCGTATCTGTTGATTCCAGTTTTAGGTTTTTTCATCGGGTGTGTCGTCGGCTCGAACGTGCTATTTGGCGGCCATGCGCTGAATGAATACGATGTACTTTTTATGTTTCTTAGTCCGCTTGCGGGCCTGTTGTCAGGAGTCTTTCTGGGAATCCTTGCACTTGTTTTGGCTTTCGTCATCTACGAGTCGCGGTACACTCGATGGGGCGGTCCGCAGCACGAAGCAGATCTGATGCGCTGGAAGCTTTTCGGCGATAACGATTTCCGAGCCTGGGCTACGACCAATTCGATGGTCGCGATGCAACTGTCTGTGTATCTCGAGAGCGACTATTATGCCAATCAGTACGGTCCAAAGAAAAAAGAAGTGGCCGAAAAGGTGTACATCGACGACGAGCTTGGCGACTTGGAACGAGAGTTGGATAACGCAACTCCTGGGGCAACCTCGGGGTTAAATATTCCTTCGGTGCGCAGGCTCGAAAAGTCTGCAAAACGGTTCGCTGCATCCAAAGAAAGTTTCGCGAAAGAAGGCCGTCGCTACATCGACCAAGTTTCGTTCCCTATGGTTCGGGGCGTCGGTCTGAACAGTGCGGGTTGGTATAGTTCAACCGAACTGAGCGACGAAGAGCTGGCAAGGATCCAAAAGTACGTCATTCCGATTTACGAAGGGTATGGCCTGGACGTTCGAGAGTGCTGGGTTCGGTGGAAAGGTTTTTCGGACTCCGGTGGTGGCTCTCAAGAGTTCTTTAGCCTCGTTGTCAGAGTAGCCTAACTTGCTTGTACGCCCTCTTAGCCACCCAATGAAGTGAGTCACTCCTTCACAGGGTGGCTTATTTCATTCTAGGAGTGCGGGACGGACTTGCATGCCTTTGAATCTGAGAAAGGTAGCCGATTGACTTTTTATACCTTTTATGCTAAGATATTATCATCATTAGTACGACCATTCGTCCTGATGCGTACTGCGAACTTGTTCGCACGATACACAATTAGGACAGAGAAAAAGGAAGGACCGTCATGGCCCCCACGCGTATTCGTATTGAGCTTCACGGCAACATCGACTTCCGGAAGTATCACGTAACTGGTCAGATCTCATCCGAGAAATTGCACGGTGGTCTTATGGGCGGATCTCGTTTCGATCCGTTCAAACAGATCAGCTTCGGTGGAGCTGTAACCGAACTGGGTGACGACACAAAGGCGACCATCAACCGCTTTTACGAGATCGACGGTATCGACACTGTCGGTCTCGACCGGACGATCGTCGCTATCGGTCGTGAGCCTGCATACAACTGGAACGACTTCGAGCCGCAAATCATCGCCACCATCACCGACATCCTCGGCTGGAACGAAGAAGAGGTCGCCGTTGAGTACCTGCTCGACAGCGAGTGCTACGACCACGAGCCACTCGAAGAGCAGCTGGCTTACATGAAACGCATTCGCGCCGAATTCGAACGTGAATCGCGCTTCATGATTTAGCAATGCTCCACCACCTCATGCGAGTCAGGCCCATTTCTCTGTCCTCGCAACCTAACATATTAAGTGTAAACTTGATGATTTAGGTTGTGAGAACCATTCCGCTCATGTATAATTATCCCCTTGCGCACACTGCGTACGTTGAATGAATTGGGTACATTTCGTGGAAATAAAACAGCCTGTCAGTACAAGCGAACAAAACCGTCTTGTCGATGATTGGTATAATAGACGTCCAGTAAGGCCGGTAAGGGCCGAACCTGAACGCAAGCCGCGAGACCATCGTCTTTGGATTGGTGTTCCGACGGTCGCGCTAGGGTTCATGCTGGGAATGTGTCTGCTGCTGATAAATCAATATGTTGGGATTCTGGCAATATTTACACTCCCCTACGTGGCGCCCTGGGTGGCGGTGAAAATCCGCCGCGCTTTGATAAAGCGAAAACGAAGGACTGCAGATAATCCATACATGCAAAGCGACTTGGCTGAATACAAGCGCGCTCTGTATGCTTGGCGTTTGGAGGAGCGAAACTTCTTCAAATGGTGGCCCACAAATGAATACGTTAGTACCGTGCTGCAAAAGTCCGCTAAGGACACTCGGGCCCTGTAAACTGCATTGAGCGAAAAGGCTCTGCAGTTCGCAGGGCCTTTTCTCTATTGCCGAGATATTGACTTTTTATACCTTTTATGCTAAAATATAGTTGTTGATTCACTCGACAAAACTTTGCTCGTATTTGCCCGAAGCTCTTTTCATAGAATGGAATTTTCAAATGATTTCAACCGATAACCGCAACCCCTTCAAGGTTCCTCAGGCAGAAGCCTCCGGAAGCATCCTTCAGCTCGATTCATCGCAGTTCAAGGTCGGCGCTGTACTGGAACAGGGTGGAATCATGGAACCTCGGCCCCTCCCCGCAACCGTACGTACCCCGCTGTTCTCGTCGCCTTTGCCGCGGCATCTCGGAGAAGCCCTCGGTATGATCGTGAACGAGGACGACGAGCTGCTAAAAGCAGGTTCGTGGCTACTGCCACAGAAGTGAATCCCCGCCGCCCGAGTGCGGCCCCGTTTAGCCTAGTGCTTTCGGGGAAACTCGGGCATTAGCCACAGTACTGAACGATTTCAGTTTTGTGACTAATGTACGCCTTGTGCAGGATATCTAACGTATCGTTTCTGTGCACCTGCTTATAATAGGCTTGTTGATATTTCGTCAACACACTTCACTGCATACCCGAAGTGCCCTTTGACAGGATGGAACATAACAATGCAAACGCTCGTTGGTAGCGAAGATATGATTAAGGCCCTATTTGGGAGTAAGCGGGTAAAGGTGTTTCCTGCGTTTAGTCCCGAACAGGCTGCTAGCTTTTTCGAGCAGTCGCTACAACTGTTCGGCAAGGCTACTACGATTGATTTGTCGGGCTATCTTGAGTACAAGTTGTTCGAGGAGCATTATCCGGGCAATCGGCACATGCTGTCGCGCTACGAGCTAATTTCTAGCACGCGCGTTGCGCACCTCGCCAACTTCATGGTGAGCGCCGGCATCGTTCAGCGCTGGGGCGAATTTACTGAGCCGCACATGGACAGTCGGGTGAACTGCAAGTTGTTTATGACGCGCCCTGGCAAGCTCATCTTGGCGGCGCAATACCGCACAAGTATCGAAGAGCCCGAGAAGCGAGTATGCCGCTGGATATCGCACGATGACCTAGCGCGAATGTTCGAGGCAGACTCGTTCTTGCTAAAAACGATGGTGCAAGAGTTGAAGTCGACCGCCAACCGTGCGAAAGCGCACGTTCAGGAACGTGTCGATTCTCTCAACACTCTCGAAGGAAAGTTCGTTGAACTGAGCGATATTTTGGACATGACAGAGAAGTGAAAATTCCCTCCTTCTGCTCTACTTTTGTATGAGTGCTGGGAGGGATTTTCCTTGGTTATGCTATTTCGCAAGTTCTTTGAATTGGGTAACCGCAGCTAAGCTTGTTTCTGCAGTAACTAACGATTTATTCAAACCGTCACCAGCATAGAAACTACTCTCTGGTGCTTCGCCGACTACTTTTGGCAAAGCTGCCCATTCTTTTGATAGTTCGTGGGCAAAGTTTTCAGCTGAAAGTTCTTCACTAATAAAATCAATGGAACCCCGACGTTCCATGAGGGCGATAGCAAGTTTATTTTGCAGCGCTTCGTCAAAGCGCTCGCTCGTATCTAGTTTCAGTTGGCTCACAAGCCCTACAAGTGTTGGGCGAATAATTTGGTAACGGCCCACAGCGCTACTGGGGTTTCCCTCTTCGACAAATCGTTGTTGCCAATTCAATACTTCAGCGATGGTCATGTTGGTGAATTTAATTTCTTGGTTTGCGGAATTGCTAAAGTAAGCATTATAATTCCCTTTGCTTTCGGCCTCGGCAATAACTTCTAAAAGTGGTGCGTAAGCAGTTGGCGCAATAGTATTTTGTTGATGCATTACACTCCAGAATACTACGAAGGCGAAAATGATGACACCAGCAAAGAAAACGTTCCGCTGCGATGACGGACGGCGAAAATATTTCTTGATTTTGCGTAGCACTGCTTTTTTGGTCATATACTTCCTTCTACTTCTATTTTACTAGATACATGAGCGTGATGTACAAGTTTGTTACAATAGAGCTATGAGTATTGATAAAACCCTCGACACATTGACTACCGGAATTTATTGGCGCAAAAACCTATGGAACGGCGCAGCTACTGTACCTGTAATTCTAAAACTAGAAAATGGCATTCTTTCTGCGCGATCCGCAAAGGCTGAAATTTTTTCTGTCGACATCGACCTTGTAAGTGTTCGCTTTAGCCCTTTTGGCACGATGCTTATTTCTGTTGATGGTAAACAATATGACTTTACGAGTGTTGGTGCGAGTATTTCTCCAGCCTTTACTCCTGAAATGATTCAAGAAGTTGAAACGAAAACTCCTGAATCTAACACAACCATTACTCGTATTGGTGCAGTTGCGTATCTTGCTGGTAAAGTTTCGGGCCAAGCTGCTGGCGAAGTCGCTGGTGCTGCCACCATGGGTGCTGCCTACTTCTCTGGTTTGAATGCTTTTAAAATTTGGCGTGATGTTTTCACGGCTGCCGGTGTCATTAGTGCTAAGAGCGTTAAGAACTTTAAGAAAACTGCTGCAATCATTTTCATCTCGATTGTCGTTGTTGTACTTGTTGTTGTCGGAATACTTTCTACAGTACTTTAGCCAATAAAGCTGTGTACTAAGTGTCCAGCAACGCCAACTACTACAACACCTAAAATAAGAAACGCTGGTTCCCAATCGAACAGCGTTTTCTTATTATGGTTTTCATGCAAGCTTGGAATAATATCGCTCAGTGCAACGTATAGCAAGAACCCTGCGCTTAGGCCAAAGATAATACCAAGTGGGAGTGTTTCTGTTTGTCCAATGAAATATGTAGCTACTGCAGCAGCTGTTGCGACCAATGAACTGAAGATGTTTACCATAATGACTCGCCTGCGGGACATACCCTTAGAAAGCAAAATGCCAAATTCCCCTACTTCTTGTGGAATCTCGTGAGCCGCTACAGCAAGCGTTGTAATAATACCGGTTGGAATACTAATCATGAATGCCGCAGCAATTGCGACGCCGTCTAGCAGGTTATGAACCGTATCGCCAATAATAAGCAGTGGTACCGCTGGGCTTTTTTGGCCATGTTGGTGATGATGATGAAACCAACGGATAAATCGCTCGGCCATGAAGAAGAGTAAAATGCCCGCCAAGGCCGACATCATAATGACATCTGCTGAATTGTGCTCAAGGCCTTCGGCGAACAGGTCTAGGAAAACTGCTGCGAGTAATGCACCGGCTGCAAACGGCATAGCGTGTTTTGCAAACGATTGCGATAGCTTTTTATTAAGCAGCAACCCCATCGCTAAACTTAGCGATAACAAGCCGCCAATTAAGCTAAAAATAATAATGTAAGAAAGTAGATTCATTCCTATTAGAATACCGTTACTGATATACTTAAGCAACAAGGAGGCCTATGCCTAAACTATATATCCCAGTACTCGCCGGAACCACTCGAGAACAGCGTAAAAGTATTTATGCTGCTAGGCTTGTCGCCGAAGTTGGTAGTACATTCGAAGATGTTGAAACTGAAGTTATCGACCCAAAAGATTTTTATTTCCCAGGCGACGGTAACGACCCTGAAGGAAAAGATGCTCGCTACACCGCTATTACTGAACGTGCCCAAGGATTCTTTGTTGTTTCGCCTGAATACAATCACAGTATTCCTGGGTCGCTAAAGCGCATGCTCGACAGTGAGTTGAAAAACTATGTCCATAAACCAGTTGCTTTTGCGGGTGTTTCATCCGGACAATGGGGTGGCGTTCGCGGTATTGAAGCGCTCGTCAGTACTGTTCGCGAAATGGGACTCGTTTCAACGTTTACTGATATGCAATTTCCAAAGGTGCAAGAACTGTTTGATGATGACGGGCTTTTGTTAAACGAAAACTATCGTGAGTATGTAAAAGCTGCCTGGATCGAACTTATTTGGATGACAAAAGTTTTAGAATATGGTCGAGAGAACGTAGAGAGTAAACACCACCAATAAAAAGAAGGCCACGTGTTGTGGCCTTCTTTCAAACTAAGCTGTATTAAACGAGCTGTGGTTCTTTTGCAAGAACTTCGTCGATAGCTGTAGCGATTTGTGTCTTAACACTTGTTTCATCAAGGATAGAACCATCTGGGTTCAAGTCTTTCATGAAGATAAGTTGAGCGATGTCATGTTGAACATCAGCCTTGAGGAAGTCAAGAACTTCGCGAAGGGTTTCAACTGCAAGTGAACCACCACTCCAACCATATGCAACGGCTGTAGCTGGCTTGTCTGTCCATTCAGCACCGAGTGAGTCGATAGCGTTCTTTTGGATAGCTGTAAGTTCGTGGTTGTACTCAGGAGTAATAAACACCACGCTGTCGTTCGCTTTTACAAGTTCGCTCCACGCAAGAACTGCTGGATCGGTAATTGTGTAGTCAGGTGACATAGGTGAGTTTTCGTTATTGAAAAATGGCAGGTTCAATTCTGCAAGGTCAGCAACGGTAACTTCGAGGCCTTCACGGTTAATGAGGTCTTCTTGGATGTATCCAAGGACTTTGTCGGCAACGCGGCCTGGACGGGCACTTCCTATAACAACAAGGATTTTGGTCATGAGTAATAACTCCTTCTTAAGCATTTATACTATTACAAGTATAGCATAATGCTATATAATGTATAGTACTATTTAGGAAGTTATTTTCCCCAGGGACTATGGCTCTCGCTGTTGTGCCCAGGGTTTTGCGCCTGTTGGCTAGCATGAAGTGCTCCAATGTATCCGAAGACACCAGCTGGTGCAATACTCGCACCTGGGCCTGGATATGTATGACCCATAAGGCTGGCAGTGTTGTTGCCTGCTGCGTATAGACCTGAAATAACAGTATTATCTTCGCGAAGTACGCGAGCGTATTCGTCGGTTACTAACCCACCCTTAGTGCTAAGGTCACCTGGGTAAAGTTTAAGGGCGCGGAACGGTCCTTTTTCAAGTGCACCTAAGTTAGGGTTTGGTTTAACCAGCGGGTCACCGTAGTAACGGTCGTAGCTTGTACGGCCACGTTCGAAGTCTTTATCGATACCAGTTTTTGCGTAGCCGTTGAACGTTTTAACAGTTGAAAGGAAGGCTTCTTTGTCGACACCCATTTTCTCGGCGAGTTTCGCAAGTGTTTTTGCTTCAACTAATTCGCCTTGTGCCATAAGCTTCTTCTTAGCGCCAGGAATAATAAGGCCACTGCTTAAGAAGTGAGTTGTGTGACGGTGATCACTGACTAACCATGACGGCAATGCTTTACCGTCAGTTTTCTTGTCGTGTTCAAGTAAGTGGTGTCCGAAATCAACGTAGCTTTCAGATTCATTTAGGTACCGATTTCCTATTTGGTCAACCACAATGCTCCACGGGTCAGAACGTTCGTTCAAAATGAACCCATGCTGGTCTTTGCCGTCTGGGTTAAGTGACGTCGCACCCCACCAAGCGTCTTCCATCATTGCAACAGCGCCGCCAACTTTTTGGCCAGCTTCGATACCTTCGCCGAGTTGTCCGGCGGGAGATGCTGACCAGCCTGGTACACCTTGGTATTTCAAGCGCCATTCTTTATTGTGGCTAAAACCACCGGCCGCAAGCATGACGCCGCGACGAGTTTTGATACGAATCAGTTTGCCATTCTTCTTAACACTTGCACCAACAACATGACCATCTTCAATGATAGGTTCCATAATTGGCGAGTTAAGCCAAACCGGAACGCCAAGCTTATTATGTGCAATGTACATTAAATGGCTTGCAAGCGCTGCGCCCATTCCGACTGGTTTTTGACCTGTTCCCAAGTAACCGATAGTACGAAATACAAATTGCGCACCACGAATAAAGCCGCTCGGCGTAGACCAGGCACGTGAAAGCAGCCAGACATCGTCGTTACGAATTGGTGCAGGAATACCGCCTTCGCGTTTGAACTTTCCCCATTCACCTAATTTGCGCATGTTGAATGGCATTGGCTCGATACTTCGGCCAACCATACCACTTGGGAGGTCTGGGTAGTAGTCAGGATACTTTTTAGCACGCGCCCATTTAACACCGTTATTTGAAAGCATATTAAGATACGGCGCAATTGAGTTAATGAATGCCCATTTACGCGCATCGCTTGTCCATGGGCCAAGGTTGCCAATAGTCGCATTAAGGTAATCAAAGGCACGCTCTGGTGAGTCTTGCTCGCCATCACGAATCATCAAAGGGTTATTTGGGACCCATAGGCCACCACCTGAAATAGAGGTTGTACCACCCCATTTTTCCATACTTTCAATAACTAATACATCAAGCCCGTTCAATTTGGCTGTAATAGCCGCACTTAAACCCGCAACACCACTACCTGCGACTAAAAAGTCTACTTCGTAATCCCACTTCTTGTTCATATGCACAAAGTCCTTTGATTTCAATTAAATCTTACTGTCCACAGTATAAACCATAACCAGCATGATATACTTTTATTATGTTTAATTTATTTGCACACACCGACGCAGAAGCGATGCAAGGAATGGTTTCGCTTGTTGAAGCAAAAACAATCCTCGCGGCGCTTGTTCTTATTATCATAGCAATGCTTGTCATTATTATTTACCTAGTAAATACTTGGCAGCCAAAAAGCTTTACTGAAAAGCAGAAAAAAGCTGCAGCAGCCAAAAAGAAAAGCACTAAGAAGTAGTTAAAATTAAGTAACAAAGTAATACGCCGGTTCTATACCGGCGTATATTAATGTTTGCTTATTAAATTTCTCAATGGCCAAATTTGATCTTTTGCTAATGGTGCTTAAGTTTGTGTTGGTTTAATACCCAAACCAAGCTATTATGTAAGAAGTATATGAAAACGGATAAACGTATTGTCTTAAAGAGGGTGGCCCAGGTTGTTGTATCGACGCTTGTTGCTGTTGGCATTGTTGGCCTGCTGGTTTTTGTTACCCAAGGTCGGGACATGCCGGTACTTAACACTCATGGAACAATTGCGAACCAGCAAAAAGAGTTAATTATTCTCGTATTTGCACTCGGTATGTTGATTGTAATACCGGTGTTAACGCTGCTGTTTGTAATTGCTTGGAAGTCACGAGCTACCAGTGCTAAAGCTCAGGCAAAATACGACCCAGAGTTTGATGGTCACTTAGGATTGGAAGCGCTTTGGTGGGGTATTCCCTTCCTCTTTATTATTGTGCTGGCAATTATTACGGGTATTTCTACGCATGCGCTCGACCCGTACAAGAAGCTCGACTCAACCGTTGAGCCGCTGAATGTTCAAGTGGTAGCGCTTGAATGGAAATGGTTGTTCATTTACCCAGACAAAGGCGTTGCGACGCTTAACTACCTTAATATTCCAGAAGACACGCCAATTAACTTCACGTTAACTTCTGATGCGCCGATGAATTCATTCTGGGTACCTGCGCTTGCCGGCCAAATCTATACCATGTCTGGTATGTCGACAAAACTTAGCATTATGGCTGATACTGTCGGTAGTTATGATGGCAAATCTGCAAATATTAGCGGTGATGGCTTCGCGGATATGACCTTTAAGGTAAACTCAATGACGAACACTGATTTCTCGAAATGGCTGATTGATTCTGCAAATTCGAAACAAACGCTTGATAGCGCTAGTTACGCAAAATTAGCCGCCCAAAGCAAAAACGACGGAACTGTTACCTATATGCTTATGGATAACGACTTGTATAATAAAATAATCATGAAGTATATGTCGCACGATACTTCAGGCACGAAAGAAACGACCGACCCTCAAACTAATACGGAAAATATGCACGATATGGAAACAATGAATCATAGTACTCACGACATGTCCGGGATGGATATGTAATGTTCGACGAAATTCTTAAAGCAATTTTTGGCCGGCTTACGTTACAAGACTTTATTCACGAGCCAATTATGGCTGGTGCGGGTATTGGTATGGTTGGGGCGTTAGTTCTTGCGATTGTCGGTGTTACTTTCTTTAAGCGCTGGAAATGGCTTTGGAAAAACTGGCTTACGACACTCGACCCTAAGAAAATTGGTGTCATGTACCTTATTGTTTCGGTCATTATGCTGCTTCGTGGTTTTGCCGATGCGCTGCTTATTCGTGCCCAGCAAGTATTGAACGGTTCAGTAGAACTCCTCAACTCTGACCACTTCCAACAAATCTTCTCGGCGCACGGTTCGATTATGATTTTCTTCGTAGGAATGGGTGTTATCTTTGGTATCTTCAACCTTATTATTCCACAACAAATCGGTTCACGGGACGTTGCATTCCCTTTCCTTAACTCTGTCAGCTTCTGGCTATTCTTTGCCGGCATGATACTTATTAACATGCCAATGGTAGTTGGTGAATTCTCAACTGCTGGCTGGTTGGCATATCCTCCGCTCTCAGGGCTGGAATATAGTCCGGGCGTTGGTGTCGATTATTGGATATGGGCACTGCAGATTTCTGGTATTGGTAGTTTGCTTTCTGGTATTAATTTCTTCGTCACTATTATTAAGATGCGCGCACCAGGCATGACCCTTATGAAAATGCCAATCTTTACTTGGAGCGTGTTGATGAGCGTTTCACTTATTATGTTCGCCTTCCCGATTCTTACTGTTACCCTAGGTTTGCTTGCACTCGACCGCACGCTTGGTATGCACTTCTTTACTAGTATGGCTGGCGGCAATCCAATGATGTACGTGAACCTTATTTGGGCTTGGGGCCACCCGGAAGTGTATATTCTTGTACTCCCAGCGTTTGGTATCTTCTCGGAAATTGTTGCCACCTTCTCGAAGAAGCGAATCTTCGGCTATACCTCAATGGTTATTGCACTGGTAGCAATTGCAATTCTGTCATTCACTGTTTGGTTGCACCACTTCTTTACTATGGGTGCCGGGGCTGACGTGAATACGTTCTTCGGTATTATGACGATGGTAATTGCCATTCCAACTGGTGTAAAAGTGTTTAACTGGATATTTACAATGTACCGCGGCCGGGTTGATTTCAAAACACCGATGCTATGGTTTATGGGCTTCATTGCTACCTTCACCGTGGGTGGTTTGACTGGTGTGATGATGTCTGTGCCAGCCCTGGACTTCCAGTTCCATAACAGCCTGTTCCTTGTAGCCCATTTCCACAATATGATTGTCGGTGGTGTTCTGTTTGGTGCATTTGCAGCGTTTAGCTACTGGTTCCCTAAGTTTACCGGCTTTACCCTGAACGAGGCTTTGGGCAAGATTGCCTTCTGGTTCTGGATTATCGGTTTCTTGCTTGCGTTTATTCCTCTATACATCCTCGGCTTCATGGGCGCGGTTCGCCGTATTGACCACTACGACCCTTCACTGGGTTGGCAGGGTCTATTCATTGTTGCAGGTGTCGGCGTTGCGCTTATTGGTGTCGGTGTTGCCTTTCAACTACTTCAAATCGCCTACAGTGTTTGGAAACGCAAAGACAACATGGTTGGCAACGACCCTTGGGACGGCCGAACACTCGAATGGGCTACAAACTCTCCTCCACCTGAATATGTATTTGCAACTATTCCAACGGTCACTACTCGTGATGCATTCTGGGAAATGAAGCAAAGCAAAAAGAAGTTGCCTGAACCGGAATATGAAGACATTTGGCTTCCAAAGAATAACGGTTCTGGAATTATCATTGGGTTGCTTGCAATGACATTTGGCGCGGCGATTGTATGGCACATATGGTGGTTAGTGATTGTTGCTTTTGTAGCAATTGTCGTTACGATCATCATCAAGCTAAGCGATGACGAACCCGATTACAAACTTTCCGCGGCTGAAGTTGCAAAGCACGAATTACACGCCAAGCTTAAACTCCAGGAGAAAACCGTATGACCCGTGCTGATGAAGAAGTAGTAATTCACGAACGCAAGACGCTCGGTTTCTGGATTTACCTAATGACCGACTGTGTGCTTTTCGCGGCATTGTTTGCAACCTTTGCAGTGCTTAAAAACGCTACTGCTGGTGGTCCAGGCGGCTCTGAGTTGTTCGATTTACCGTTCGTACTCGTTGAAACGTTTGTACTGTTAACGAGTAGCTTTACTATCGGTATGGCACTGCTGGCCAGTGTCCGTGGCTTCAAAGCGCAGACCTTCTTCTGGTTATTTGTTACCTTCGCGCTTGGTATTGTCTTCCTTTCAATGGAACTCTATGAATTCATGGTGCTTATTGGTGAAGGCCATGGCCCACAACAAAGCGCCTTCTTGTCGTCATACTTCACACTAGTTGCAACCCATGGTATTCACATCGCCGTTGGGCTTCTATGGATGGCCGTCGTAATTGTTCGTTTGTGGCGACACAACTTCAAGCAAACTGATGTAAACCGTTTGGCACTTCTAGGTTTGTTCTGGCACTTCCTTGATGTCATTTGGATTTTCATCTTTAGCTTCGTGTACCTGATTGGAGGAATGGCATGAAAAAACCTCAACTAGACCACCATCACTCACAAGTGAAGTATATTTCGTATTTCGTAGGGTTTGCATTATCAATTGCGACTACCCTGCTTGCCTACTTCTTTGTGGTGAATGAATTACTACCGAAAGAAACACTCATTTATGTTGTTATGGCGATTGCTGTTGTTCAGTTAATCGTGCAGCTAGTATTCTTCTTGCACCTAGGCCGCGGAAACCGTTGGAAGGTTGCGACGTTCGCCTTTGCAGTTATTGTCGTACTTGTTGTTGTGGTTGGTTCACTGTGGATTATGCACAACTTGGATTACAACATGATGAACATGACACCCGCAGAGCAAACGCAGTACATGAACGAGAACGAAGGAATATAGTTGCATGGAAAAACGTTCCCGCTCTTACCTTCAGCTTATTAAACCTGGCATAACGCTCAGCAATACTATTAGTGGTATTGCGGGTTTCTTCCTAGCTGCAAGTTTCGTTGCATTTAGCTGGAGTGCGCTGATTGGCGCGGTTGGTGGTATTGCACTCATTATCGCTTCAGCCTGTGTCATGAATAACATTCTAGACCGTGACATCGATAAACGAATGAAGCGAACTGCTAAACGCGACGTTGCGAGCGGTGTTATTAGTATTCCGAAAGCATTGGCGTTTGGAATCGTACTTGGGTTAATCGGTTTTGGTCTTTTGATCTTCTTAACAAATACACTCACGGTTGTGCTGGGTGTCGTCGCTTATATTTGGTATGTGGCCGTTTACGGACTCGCTAAGCGGACAACAGCTTGGAGTACGTTAATTGGTGGTGTTGCGGGTGCATTGCCACCTGTAGCGGGCTACACGGCGTTAACGGGCAGTATCGATGCTGGTGCGATTATCTTATTCTTGATTCTATTTTTTTGGCAAATGCCACATTTTTACGCTATTGCGATGTTCCGTCAATCAGATTACGCTTCAGCAAAACTACCAGTATGGTCAGTAAAATATGGAATGAAAAGCAGCAAGGTGCAGATTCTTTTGTTTACCATTATTTTTGCGATTGTGTTCGCCCTCCCTACTGTCTTTAATTACACAGGTGTAGTGTATCTCGTTGGAAGCCTGTTGCTGTCTGCATACTGGCTTTACAAAGGTATTTCACTCTACAACAAAGTTGATGATGTTAAATGGGCTCGACAGATGTTCGGCGTTTCACTCCTCGTTATGTTGTCGATGAGTTTGCTGATTGCTGTTGGCGGCTACTTACCTTAAGCGTATACTATTTATATGCCTACTATTGTTTTAATCCACGTCATCATTGCGCTATCGAGCGTTGTACTCGCTAGTTTTACTTTCTTCAAACCAACTATGAAACGCCTCTACGCGAGTTACGGGTTTATTGTTGCTACTGTTGCGAGCGGTACGTTCCTTATTCTTACTACTTCGGGCAGTATTTTGCGTAGCTGTATCACCGGCCTGTTCTACGTAACGGTCGTATCAATCATTACTATTGCAACCCATGTTCGTGTTCGTAAACTCGCGAAACAAGATATCTAAAGTCGTAATTTAATCTTCATATAAAAAAGACCCTGCTATAGGGTCTTTTTTTAATGTTCGAAGTTTTAAGCTTCGGGTTCAACAACTGGTTTAGCTGTCGCGTAAAACTCTTCTTTAATTTTCTGCGCGCGCCATACGCCAAGTGCTTGGCCGAACGGAAGAATATCGCTGTAACCAACGAAATCGGCAGCACTACGAATAAGTGAACCAAGGCGACCGCCGAAGCGAATTTTCTTATATTCAAAGATTGCCCAGTCTTTACCAATTGGTACGACTACTGGAGGCAGTTTCGCTACATATTTTTTCTTAGATGTACCAAGAATGTGTTTCGCAACAAAGATACCATCGCGAAGTGCAGTTTGCGCAAGGCCGCTCCACTGAGTGAAGGCGTTGTCACCAATAACATATACGTCGGCACCGGAACGAAGGTGCGCATCAACAACAACTTTACCGTTTGGTGAAAGTTCGAATTGATCAGCGTTTGCTTTGAAGAATGGGTTGTTTGCAACACCAGAAGTCCAAATAACTGTGTGGCTTTTAATAGGCTTGCCACTCACAATAAGGCTATCGGCGGTTTCTTCTTCAACTTTTTTATTTAGTTCAACGTGAACGTGCAGTTTCTTCAAACGTGCAGCAACGAGTGCACTTGCTTGTTCTGACATGCGTGGAAGTACGCGTGGTGCAGCTTCGATGATACTAATAGTAATACGCGGCTCGTGCTGTTGGTATCGTTGCTTCAGGTGCTTAAGGTAGGTACCAAGTGCAGAAGCAAGTTCAACACCAGTTGGGCCAGCGCCAACAATTAAGAAGTCTTTATCGGCACCGTCAGGTTTTGAGAATTCTTCAAGCAAGTGCTGTTTTAGACGAGTAATTTCATCGTATGATTTAATACCGTAGGCGTAGTCGTTAAGGCCAGGAATACCGAAGTACGTCGTAACTGAACCAAGTGACAAAATAAGCTTATTGTATTTGTGGGTTGCACCAGAAGCGGTCGTGATTGTTTTGGCTGCTTTGTCGAGCTTGGTAACTGAATCGATGATAACGTCGATATTGTTGTGTCCTGCAAAAATTTCGCCAAGAGGTATCCATGATTGTAAGTGGCTGTTGCCGGTAGCGGTGCCATAAAGTGCTGGGTAGTATTGAAAGTCGGGCTTGTCGGTAATAAGAGTGATTCGGGCGTTCTTCTTCTTTGCTAAAGTAAGAGCGGCCTTTACTCCGCCGAAGCCTCCACCTACGATGGTAATCTGCATATGTGAATCCTGTTTATGTTTTGAACTATGTCCGTATAATAGGGGTTATTTCGCTATTAATCAAGCTAAAAAAATAACCCCGAATGAACGGGGTTACAAACTTAGGCTGCGCGGCCTTTGAGTTTAAGTGATTTCGCTTTCTTTTTGAGCATGCGTTTTCGTGCAGCTCCGTGCCAGTTCTTGTGTTTAGCCATAATAATCCAATTAGTTTATAAGTAATTAAGATTCATTATAACAGATAACATGCCGTTTAGCTAACCCCTATTTGCTATACTTATATAACAATGCCTTTAACTATTCTATTGCACTCTTCTAAAACCATGGTTCCGACCACACCAAGCCGTGCATTAACGACCCCTGTTTTCGAAGCACAGGCAAACGAGTTAACTGATTATCTACAAGAGCTGAGTATCGATGAATATCAAAAAATCATGCATATTTCAAAAAAACTTGCTGTTGAAGTTGAAAATTTATACCTTGAACGACTTGAAATGCCCGCTACGGCAGCTGTCGAAACTTTCCGCGGTGACATTTATAGTGGCCTGCGCTCATTGGAATGGAATGATACCGAAAAAGACTTCGCCCAACAGCACTTAAAGATATTGTCGGGTTTATATGGTGTACTTCGCCCTTTTGATGGTATTCAACCGTATAGGCTTGAGCTTGGGTATCGATTACCCGAAGGGCCGTATAAGAACCTCTACAATTTCTGGAGTGATAAAGTTGCCGAAGCACTTCCTATGGATGGGCCAATTATTAATGTAACCTCTGATGAGTATGCCAAAGTTGTACTCCCCTTTCTTGACCCTTCTCGCCTTATTACCCCGGTATTTTTGACGCGCAAAGTAGCCGGGCAAGAACCCGTATTTGTAGTAGTGCATTCTAAAATCGCTCGGGGCGCCTACGCTCGCTGGGTAATTCAGCGCGGAATTCCGACAGCTGATGGTTTAGAAAAGTTCGACGACCTTGGGTACGTGTATGATGCTGGACGCAGCTCGCCGAAACAACCAGTGTACGTGTGCGAACAATTCGGTGGAATTGGGCTCAGCCAACGCCTCACCTAACCTATTGAAAGGCTGAAGTGAGCCGCGCGATGCTATCAAGGAATATTTTGCCAATGCTTCGTTTTTTCCAAAGAGCGAGTGAAATTTTCCGGCTATTTAAAATTAATTCGTAGTGATGCGCCGTTAGTTTCTTTGCAGTCTTAGTGTCGTATGCAACAACTACACATTCTTGATTAAGTTCGAACGAACGAATATCAAAATTACTTGAACCTATAATACCCACCTTGTCATCGATAGTCATATACTTTTCGTGAACAAGCTGAGGTTTTTTGTATAAGTGAATAGTAACGCCGGCGGTCATAAGCTCTTGATAGTACGAACGCTGGGCGTGCCCCACCATCCATTGATCCATTGCTTGAGAGTTCAGAATTGATATTCGAACGCCTCTTAGCGATGCCGATATAAGTGCAGAAAGCAACGATTCGTCAGGTACTAAATACGGGTTGGTAATCACTACCGAGTGACGCGCCGATTGAATAAATGAGGTAAAAAGCCGAAGATTGTTTTCGTACGGATACCCCGGGCCACTTGGAACGACCTGCACGGCAACTTCACCTTTTTGCGCGGGAACGGCATTCTCGTTGAAGTGTTTTAAAACCTCACCCGTTTCACAGTACCAGTCGCTGGCAAATACCGCTGCAGATTCGTTGACGCTCGGGCCTTGTAAATGCGCTACTAATTCAATATAGCTAATGTCGTCTTTTCGATGGTATGTTTTGTCGATGATATTCATCGAACCGATGTAAGAATGTTGGTTGTCGACTACTAATATTTTACGGTGATTACGGAGGTCAGGACGATTGTATTTACTTGGCCGTAAGGTAAGCGGCAACATAGCGTGCCATTCAATGCCTAAACTGGTGAGCAGTTTTTTCATCGGTTTGTAGCCTTTATATTTTCGCGAACCAAAGGTATCGAAAAGTACGTATACTTCCACTCCCCGCTCTTTCGCTTTTTCGAGAGCGTAGAAGAATGGCGCTGTGGTTGCATCGAGCGTCATAACGTAAAACTCAACGTATACGTATTCTTTTGCGGTATAAATAGCTTTTGTCATAGCCGCAAGAATTGAATCATAGCCAGATAAAACCTTGAGGCTATTATTGCTGCTTGGTGCAAGTTTGCTCAGTGACTCTGCGAGTTTCGCCTGGGCGTCATACGGTTGGTCGATACTAGCAACTAAGCCGTGTTGCCGTAGGTGCGACGTAAAACTATTTATCATAATATTAATTTGTTGCTGTGCCTGCCTGCGCCGCTTTGATAATTTCGTACCACCAAAAATAAAGAAAATAATTGTTCCGACAAGCGGCAAAATATAAATGGTCAGCAACCATGCCATAGCGGAAGTCGGTTTGCGATTCTTTGGAATATAAATAAGTAACGCAATGCGAACAATGGTGTCGATAACGAATACAATAAACGCCAACGCGTAAGTGATAATTTTGAGTACTTCTGGATTAGTTTCCATAGCTAAAGTGTACCACTAGTATATAGTTTGGCTATTGAACAACTTCACCCATTCGGTAAGGGTAACACGTGACGGCGAACCGCCTTTTTCGAGGCCAATAGTTTCGATAGGAAGCTTGGCGAGTTTCTTAGGGTCAGAGAAACATTCGATTGTGAAGGTTTTGTAGGCTTCAAAACGAGATTTTTTAACAAGGGGCGTTTCGCGGCGCATCATTTCAAGAAATACCGTGTCGACAGCTGGGTGCGGAAAGAAATCAGTTCGGGCAAGTGCTTTACGGATTTTTGTTGCATAACGTGCGCCGACAATCATGCCAAGCTGGCTGGTGAAATGTTCTGGGTCGGTATCTGCAATAAGCTTACGGCCGAATTGCTTTTGCACAATAAGGTACACGCACTGTGGCGGACGGTCGGTTTCGATAAGGTGGTTCACAATTGGTGAGCTAAGGTGGAATGGAATATTCGCAAAAATACTGTAAGGAGTTTTTGGAAGCTCCATCGTGAGAAAGTCGCCTTCGTATACTGTTACATTCGGGTAATATTCCATGTTCTCGCGGAGTTTTGCAAACATGCGCGGCTCGAACTCGACAGAAATTACATTACGCACTTGACGCGCTAATACTGAAGAGATGGTCCCTGTACCAGCACCAATATCAATGACCGTTGCGTCACGTTTAATGTTAGTGCGCTCAAAAAGCTCTTTAATGAGTTGTGGGTTGCGCAGCAAGTTTTGTGAATAGGTGTGAAGACGTTTCATATAGGTATGTACTTATGGTATCACTCAGCCATGCTCCTCGTACAGAGAAGAATACTTGAAAGACACTTTATATTTAAGGTTTATTGGTGGGTATATTACCCGTCAGACTAGAGGGAGCTTTGGTGGAGTGAGAGGTTCGACGCTCTCACTCCACCTGTTGTTAGCGAAGTGCGGCGCTTACGAGCCGTCCTACGACAACAGTGCCCGAATCGGCTGCTCTGTTACATGTAACGAGTACCACCTTTTCGGTTTCGTTGCCGTAGATGAGTTGGCTTTGGGCCACCTCGGCGTACGGTACGAGTACCGGTGTTTCTGCTGCGTAGATGAACACTCCGGTTTCCGTTGTAACGATGATCTGGTCTCCGGCAACGATTGCCGGGAGGTTGTTGAACGTCGCGTACTCGGGGGTTGACCAGCTAGTGTGCGCGAAAAGCAGCACGGGGTTGACCGATGGCATCGACGGAACCTCTCCGTACCAGGCAGCCTGGTTGGGAACGGGCGGGTCGATACACACGGTGCTCGCGTGGCAGTTCTTCGTTGCACGAGGCTCGGTTGCACCGGAAACTCCGACGTCGAGGGCTATGGCTGGAATGCCAATACTCAGGATGGCGGACTTCTCGATGATGAGCGGTGTTTCCGTGGGCGCTGCCGGCTCGGCTGGTGCTTCCGCCACCGGAATCTTTACCGGTTGCGGTTGTACAACGGCGCGTTGCGGTGTTGGTTCACGCTCGAAAAGGTTGGTGAAGTTCACGAGGAACAGGCCACCTATTGCGAGCCCAAATACGATACCCAAACTAATGGGTACGATTTTGGAAGTTTTTTCGGGCATAGCCACTATTCACCTTCTCTTCTCTTGTCTGACGGGTGCTTGGACTAAAAAATAGTTCAATATGTTAATTATACAATAAATATGTAAAAAATGCAATGAAAAAGCCCGGCATTGAAGCCGGGCGGTTTTACATTACTAACTAGATTTTTGGATGGTGGTGCACTAGGTGGCAACCCCTTTCGGAGTTGCCACCTAGTGTTCCAGCGACCTTACGGGCGCTGGCTTGCTTTGGTGCGACGAGTGTTGCGCGCTGTGGTGACGAACAAGGCGCCAGCTGCGAGTGCAGCTACCGTCATGAGCGTCAGGTTCGCGGAGTAGATTCCCGCAAACATGGCGATACCCGATGCCCCTGTACCAATACCGGCTCCGTACATGTTTAGTTCCCTCCCAGGACTTTCAGTGGAACCGAAGGACGCACTGTGCTTCCCTCGGCTTTATATTGCAGCTCCCAACGGTCCTTGCGACCCCCAGTAAGCTTCGACCACAGGACTTCTACCCAAGCAGCAACGAACCAGGCGGATCGTACTGTTGCGAAGATTTCCGATGGAAGAATTGTGAACCCCATAAGGATGTCAATCTTGTCCCTGTGGGGTATTCGCAAACTCATGAGTCCTTCACCAACGGCGAAGAACAGTGGTACGCACATCCACCAGAAAACACCGAAGGAAAGTTCCCCCAACGCTGCCTGAATGGTGAGTACGCTTATCCACAACACTCGAATGAATGCCATGAACAACCCAATGAATTGTTGCCACCAGTCGATACGGGTCAACTTGTTAACGCCAAGCGCCATCAAGTCTTCCACGGTACCAACCTGCCACTTCATACGCTGGCCCCAAAGGGCACGAACGTTTGTCATGGAGTCGGTATAGGCGCGAACCATTGGCGAAACCTGGCATCGATAGCCAAGCTCGCGAATTTTGTAGGTCAGCTCGAAGTCCTCGACTTGGGAGTCGTAGGACCAAGGGCCTTTCCTCTCGGTTGTGTCGACCACTTCGTGTAGTGCTTTGTTGCTGATGGCACATCCCGTGCCAGCCAGAACAGTGGTGTAGCCACGCCGAAGCGCGGTGTCTGTCCACTTTGCGAACTCCGAACGCTGCAATCGCGTCCAGAAGTTGTGTCCCAACATGGTGAACTTAGAGCTCGAGCCGCCGAGCGTGTCGTCGGCTGCGAATTCTTTTTCCCATTCAGCGACGGCGTTCTCCGGCAGAATCGTATCTGCATCGAGGCAGATGATGAGGTCTGCGGCTTGGCCGTACGCTTGCCAGGCTCGGTTGAGGGCCTCGCTCTTCTTGTGCTCGAGCTTTGGAAGCTCCATCACAATCAGTCGCGATTTGTCTACGAGGTAGGAACGAGCGATTTCGGCCGTCCGATCGCTGCACCCATTAGGGATAACAACGATTCGGTCGGGAACTCGATCTTGTCGGAACAGGGCCTGAATCGTGGCCCCGATGCTTTCCTCCTCGTTATAAGCAGGAATTAGGGCGACGATGTTAGCCAACGGTTTCACCTTGTCTTTCTATCTAGTCTTGTAATGTTAATGATCGTCAATTAATAGGGCTCTTCTGACGGAATCAGAGAGCCCTACCAACTAAGATAATACAACTTTAACATGCTTTATGACATGTGTCAACGATTTTGTCAAATAAAGAGGCCCCGGTATCGCATTGCTGCGACGCCGGGGCCTATTGCTTCAGAAGAAGCGTTCATCTATCAGTGGTCATGACCCGATTCGGACGCGTCTGCGTCTTCGTTTTCGTCAATCTGAATCCACTGTGCCTCACTCGGTACACCCTGATCGTCGAGAACGACAATCATGTAGTGCGCGGGTGGAACCAAGGAGGAATTTTCTGGAATGACGGCGCGAACACCGTCACTGGTGAGGGTGAACTCCAGTTCAACCAAGCGCTGGTTGGTGTCGGTAACGTGAGTCACCGCACCGGGGTACAGAAGCCGAACCTTCGAGAGATCGCTGGTGTGCGATACCTTCAGGTCGATCTCCTGTCCATAGCTGGCGTGTTCTGGATTCTGTTCGATGACAGGTCGATCAGCAAGCTCGCCATCCTCATTGAAGAGGTAGGGCGGCGTGTAAATCTCGATCTGCTTTTCGAACTCACCTTCTACCGAATCAGCCGCATCTGCAAAGAGCGGGTCTGAACCGGCAACGAGGACCTGGCCGTTCGGCAGCAAAAGCGCTGACGAATGGTAGTTTCTTCCGACCGACGGGCTGGCGAGCTCGGTGAGCTTGCCGTCCTCCTGTGAGAGCATGTAGCTCTTCAGGATGTCCGAACCTCCCTTTCCACGGTAACCCGTGGATCCGTTGGTAACGAACACATCTCCGCTGGGCAGCGTCACGATATTGGGATACCGTGTACCCTGCGGAAGGTCAGCCAGCGGCTCGAAGTGCGGGTCGTCGGCGTCGATGTCGATTACGTCGATACGTCCAGTGGACGTCGGCGTGTCGCCAATCGAGCCTCCTCCCGCGACGATGAGTCGCTGGTCGTTAACCGGGCCAAGCCAACCGACTGCGCCGGTTTCGTTGAGCTCGGGGTCACGAAGGCCTGGAACTGTGGTGAACGAGTTGTCCGCGAGGTCCCAGAAGCCTGGTTCGCGTCCCTTGTCTGCTGGTCCCCATCCCTGGTTGATGCCCGCCGAGAACATGATACCGCCCTTGTTCGTCTGGAATACAGACGGGTAGGTCGGGAACATCATGGTCAGGTCGGGACGATCGGTCCAGGTCTGGGTAGTCGGGTCATACTCTTCAGTCTGACCGTCCAGCACCTTGCCGGCAGCATCCAAGCCCGAAAGGGCCAGGATGTGTCCGTTGGACGTGGCGGTGAGCGTCGGGTACCAGCGTGCGTAGTTCATGGGGTCAACCTTGATATACGCGCGCTTCCAGGGGTCGAACTCATAAGCTGAGTCGATTCCCTGGTAGTCCTTTTTCTCGAAGCCGAGTGCCTGGGCGTAGCCGTGCAGGTTCAGTGCATCATCGCCGGTCAGGCCGTCGAGGTGATACACATCTTCAGCAGTGGCGCCGTCGGCTCCCTCGATAGGGGCTGCGATGTAGACGTTGCGCTGACTGGCCGTAACCTTGTCAGTTTCTGCGTCGTACACAGCCGGAGGGATGGTGATGTCGCTGTCGGTGATGAAGGTCCGGCCGCTGGCCTCGCCGATGACTTCTGAACCCTTGGGGACGAAGAACTCCTTTTGGGGAGTTTCGTTCACGAGAGTCAGTACGCCACCTGCGTTGGTCAGCTTCTCCGGAGCAACCTCGTAGGCCTGCGTGCCGCCAGCCACCAGAATGTTGCCATTCGGAAGGTGGGCGTGGCCAGCACAGAACAGATCTTCAGGGGTATCGATGAGCTCGGATTCACCCGTTTTCGGGCTGTACACGAGCGTCTTGAACGTTCCTGCTGCGAACTGCGTGGTGTCGTTGCCTGATCCTGCGATCAAGAGAACGTCACCTGTCGGAAGCATCACCGAGTGAATTGCATTAATCTGCAGGTCATCGGGGATATCCACCTTGTCCCAGCTACCCATGAGGGCGGCGCCGGTACGCGGTTTGGTTGAGGTTGCGGGCTCTTCAGCGCCGAGTGAGCAAGCCGTGAGCACGAGTGCCGCGGCGAGCGTTGCTGCGCCAAGCGCAACAAGACGACGGGACCGTCGCATAAATTTCTCCTTAGTTATTTCAATGAGCGATTTACAAATTCAAAGTCTGTGAAATCTGATGTATTATACCACACTTTAAGAAAATATGCAAGCTAAGCACAAGGGGCATAATATGCTTGACACCCCAACTGGTACCCGATGTATACTATATATAGTCATGTGAGTACTTCCGTCCTGCGAGGGCATAAGGATTTCCACTTACAGGCTTATTGAAGCCACCAAACGATGCTATGCTCAACTTTCACCCACTTGGTTAAAGCGCCCCTGGTAATCGACACAATTCTAACGTGATATTTAGTAAAAAGGTCCTGCGGTTATACGGTTCGCACTACCCTCTCTAAATCACTCCTCCAAAACCCGTTGCTGATCAAACACTTTGTTCGGCCTTTTTGCGTTCTACATGCGAGATAGAATGCAAGCAATCAAATATCTTAACTTTTGGAGAATTAATATGAATCGTGTCAATGTAAATGAACAAGTAGCAGTTACACAAATGGGCTTTAAAAAGAACCTCGCAGCGTACCCACGCCGCATGGAATTCCGTGGAACTATGTACGATTTCCTCGATGCTGGGCTTCGTTGCCTTGTTACAACCGGTGGCCGCGTTGCAGAGATTATTACCCTTACTGATGGTAATTCTCAGTTCCGCCTTCGAACAGACAACCACGGTGGCAACTGGACGCTTTTGAGCATTGTTTCGTAATGAGGCAAGGAAAACTTCTTTCGCAGTATGAATAAACATCTGCAGCCCGAGTTTTTCAATGGTGTGTGCCCAAAGAAAAACCCGGAGCGAAGCCGTTTATGAGTACTGCGAAAGAAGTTTTCCTCTAGCGCATTACAAATACAATTATCAAAAACACCGCAACTCGCTAGCGGTGTTTTTTTGTTCGCAAGCTCAATTGACTTTTACAATCATAAGTGCTATAATATACAATGTTTTGTGGTGAGAAATCAGTCCACATTGCCCTTACAAGTTACAGGCATTATCCAATCAGAGAAGAGATCGATTATGACCGGCATCAAAGACAACCAGCTTTTCGACAACGCACGAGCGGAAGTCGACCTGGGAATCGACAAGCTGAACCTCGAAGTCGAATCGCTTCGTGTCGAGAAGCGGAAGCTCAGCCTCGTCGAGCGTATCAACGCCCTGAAGGTCGGTACTCCGCAGCTTCGTTTGGAGCGAGCACGCCTCGAGCGCAACCTCAAGTCGGCCGAGCTCGACCAGGAGAACATCCTGGTCAAGATCGCCCAGATCGACGTCGCGCTGTACGAACTCCGTGAGCCACTCGTGGCAGAAGCACGGAGTCGTCGACTCGAGGACCTGCTGGGAATCTCCCTCGGTGACGACGGTTCCCTGTTCGAGTTCACAGTGTTCCCGCCCGCCGGCGTGTTCTTCGGCCCGAAGGACGACAGCAAACCGAGAGGCTTCCAGCTGCGTCGTGAAGACGTTGTGGGAACGCGAGACCCTCGCTCTTAAAGCAATAGCAACGCGAGGGTGGCTACAATAGCCACCCTCGCACGCTTTCTCAATTGAGATTACCTGTAACTTGTAAATAAACCAGTATCACCTGCTAATCGGCAGGTCTTTTTATTACTCCGCTAAACGTTTCGTAAGAACTAACCGACGGCCAATGAACTTATGTACTTCGGCTATCAATATAATAGCCACAAACGCACCACCGCTGGCTATAAGCATGTCTTGGATAGAAATTGGGTGAATGTGCAACATCTCTTGCAATGGGCCAAACAGCGCGAACCATTGCAGTGAAATTGAGATAGCCAAGCCAACCCAGAATATGCGGTGCTGGACGAATATGCGGGTAAAGGCCGATTGGTAGGTGCTTCGTGCATTAATAGCGTTTGCCCATTGAATGGCAACAAGTGCAACGAATACGACAGTTTGCGCATACGCTGTGCCATGCGTTTCGATAAAGTAAATGTAAATACCGAGTGCAATGCTGGCCATTGATAATGCAATCAGGACAACGCGGCTAACCATATATTTGTTAAGAATTGGCGCATTCGGTTTTACTGGTTTTTGTCGCATGGCGCTTTTACCACCCGGTTCAAGCCCAAGAGGAATTACCATCGTAGTATCGGTCACAAGGTTAATCCAAAGGATTTGTACTGGTAATAACGGTGGTGGCATACCAATAACTAAAGCACCGACTGACGTAATTACCTCACCAATATTGGTCGATAGAAGGTAATACAGCATACGCCGGATGTTTGCAAAGACAATTCGGCCTTCGCGCATAGCACGGACGATACTCGCAAAGTTGTCATCAAGAAGAATGATATCGCCAGCATCTTTGGCAATTTGCGAACCGCTTCCCATTGCAACACCGACGTGAGCGTTCGTAAGTGCAGGAACGTCGTTAACGCCATCCCCTGTCATTGCAGTAACTTCTTTGAGTTTCAAAACTTGCAGGATACGGAACTTGTTTTCAGGGGTAACGCGCGAGAAGATACGAGCCCGGTGCGCTTCAACTGCAAGCTCTTTGTCGGACAATTCGCTCATGCGGCGACTATCGAATACTTCATCGCGTGATTTTACTAAGCCGAGCTTTAAACCGATACTATAGGCGGTTTCGTAGTGGTCACCTGTAATCATACGTACGGATACGCCGGCTTTTTGGGCTGTGGCAATTGCGGTGCGCGCAGCTGGCCGAATAGTATCGGCAACTGCAATCAACCCGGCAAAACTAAGGTTAATTTTAGGATGAAGTTCGTGAAAACCAGTAACGGGTGCTGGAAGGGGCGCGGTCGCAAGGGCGATAACACGGTAACCTTGGCTGGTAAGTTTTGTTAACGCTTCTTCGACCTCAGCTCGCTCGAGTTTAGTAAGGTGGCTTCGATCCATGACGTGTTCCGGTGCGCCCTTAACGACGAGTTCGTGCTCGCCTTTGTGGTGCCAAACATTACCACTCATAGCGAAAGCTTGGTCGAATGGAAGCTTTACAATCGCCTCACCCTTTAACTTAACGGCAGCTTCTGCGGCGCTATAGCTAATTAAGGCAACATCAAGCGGGTCGCTACTGTGCTCGTTGTGGCTGTTGATGGTTTTGTGAATAACCGTTGGAAGATGGTGTCCAACCCAAGCAGGTTGCCAGGTTTCTTGAACGGATAATTTGTTTTCGGTAAGTGTACCGGTTTTGTCGGTAGCGATAGTTGTAATGACGCCGATAGTTTCGATAGCACTCATACTGCGTACTAATGCTTTCTTTGCGGCCATACGGCGCATACCTAGTACAAGGATGACCGATATCGCTACAGGTAAGCTTTCTGGTACTGCAGATACTGATACGGCAATAACGAAGCGGAGCGCGTCGGTGAGTTCCATTCCCCTGCTGAGCGCAAGTATGAAAGCAACAATAGCAACTGCCGCAACCACGGCAATAATATAGGCAATTAACTTATCAATTTTCTTTTGTACCGGGCTCGAAATTTCATCTGGTGAACTGCCGGCAAGTTCGGCAATTTGCCCAAACTCAGTTTTGTTACCCGTTGCGACCACAATTCCTACGGCTAAACCGGAAGTAACAAAAGAACCTTGGAAAAGGATATTCTTTTGCTCGTACACTTCCTTTTTAGAAGTGAGCGTTTCGGTGTTCTTTGAAACTGGTACTGATTCGCCAGTAAGTACGGCTTCGTCAGCTCGCAGTGATTCAGCAGTGATAACTCGAATATCTGCTGGAACCTTATCACCTTCGTGGAGTTCAATAATATCGCCAGGTACCAACAGGCTTGAATCAATTTCAATCGTTTCACCACCACGGGTAACACTTACTTTTTGGGCGTTATGCTTTTGGAGTGACCGTAAAATACGATCGGTCGAGAAACGCTGTACATAGTAAATACCCGCACTAGTAAACATAATAACCAAAATAATTATTGCATCGAAATAGGCGTCGTGCGTCAGGCTAATAACAACGGCAACAAAAAGCACCGCCATGAACACGTTCGCAAACGGTTCGACAATCTTTTTCCAGAGCGGTTCGCCCTTTAATTTGATTTCGTTAGGGCCAAGACGTTTCAGTCGCTCGTTGGCTTCGTATTTAGAGATGCCATCAAGGCTTGACGACAGCTCTTTGTATGTGTCGTTTATGGATTGTTGATAGAAAAGCATTAGTACTATTTTAGCATGGCCTTCCGAGGTTAACAAAAAAGAAAAGCCCTGACATTTCAGAGCTTTTCTTTAATTAACGTTTATGTTGCTATGTAATTCGAACCAGTTTCAAAGTACCTTGTTTTGTACCGTTACCCCATTCAATTACGTCCTTAACGGTTTTGCCAACGAGGCTACTACCAAGTGGGCTTTTCGCCGAGATACGCCCATCGCTTGGGTCTGCTTCGATACTCTCAACCAATGTGTAACGGAACAGGCGTCCTTGTTGGTCAATGAGGTCAACGACTGAGCCAACCGCAACCTTCATTCGAGCCCGTCGGCTTGGAATGAGTTTTGCTTGTGACAACGTTTGTTGTTTTTCAGATAACTCGGCTTCAGTTGCTTCAAGCCGGGCCAAGCGTTCAATTCTTTCAAATCGATCATCATGGCCAGTGGTTTTATCGCTTTCACGTAAGCTTCGGATTACCGCCAAACGGTCGTGTTCTAGTTGGGCGACGGATTTTCGAAGTTCTTTCATACCTTTCTTACTGAGAAGTATGGGTTGTTTTGTTTCAATTGATTCTGTGGTGATGGTTGTGTTCATAAAGCTCACTTCCTCCTTTTAGGTGCGATTGCTCGCATTTTTTGTTGTAGCTTGGCTACTGGTTGTAGTATGACAATGAAATCTGAGAAGACTCTGAATTACATTGACTATTTTGTTGTAATTTTGCCGTCGACCAAAATGAAAATATAAACTGGAATTATGAGATTATGCTTGATTGTTTCTAAGAATTGGCAGATAAAACGTGAAAGTAGTGGCGTCTTCGTTGCTGCTGACTTGCAGGTCGCCATGGTGAACATCGATTATCTTTTTCGCAATGGAAAGGCCGAGGCCGTACCCATTCTCGCTTCCATTAGTGCGTGATGAATCAAGTCGGTAAAAACGATCGAATATTTTCGTGAGTTTATCTTCAGGAATTGGCGTGCCGGTATTGCGAATCTCAAACCCGACCGTGAGCATTTTTACGAATATACGTATGGTAATCTTAGATTTTGGTGGGCTATATTTCAATGCGTTATCAATAAGAATACCAATCAGTTCGCTTATTGCTGGTTCGTTAGCGTATGCGACGGCTTTTTTGCGGCTCGTAATATCGAATCGCTTACGTGAGCCTTTATAAAGTTTCATCTTTTCATCAAGCAGTTGCACGATATCAACCGGCTCGCGTTCGAGTTTATTGAAATCCATTCGTGATAACTGAAGAAGCATTTGCGTTAAGCCGATGAGCTTGTTAACTTCTTCTAGGTTGCTTTCCAGTAGCTCACGCGATTCATCTTCTTTTAAATGCGGGTCGCGAAGGTTTACTTCAAGCTCTGCTTTCATAGCGGCAAGTGGCGTACGGAGTTCGTGGCTGGCATCGCTGGTAAAACGACTCTGGGCTTCGTGCGCTTCTTCGATTGGCCGAAGCGTACGACGCGCTAAGAAATAACTTCCAAGCCCACCAGCAACGAGGATAACGAGGTTAATGTAAAACAAAGATAGGATCATTTGCCCTGCAGCCTGGTTGGACTGTACGGACAGCGGGCTATTTGGGCCAATGTTAAAACGCGGGTCACTCAAGTTGAGCATTGGCGACACTGAACTGTCCATTAAACTATGTTGAAGGTTTTCAAGTCGAAAACTAATTTCTTTGAAGTTCAGTTGATAGATAACAATACTAAACGTAATACTGATTGTGAGTAGGATGGCTAAGTACCAAGCAGTAAGTTTTAGCGTTGCAGACTGATACATTTGCATAGGTTTTAGGCTTCGAGTTTGTATCCAAACCCACGTACGGTGTGGATGAGCGGTTTCTTAAATGGCACGTCAATTTTAGCGCGCAAGTATTTAACATACACTTCGACAGTATTTGGCAGAACATCGGCATCGTAATCCCAGACGTGGCTAATAATTACGTCTTTGCTAATTGGACGATTTTGGTTTCGAAGTAAGTATTCTAGCAAAGCAAATTCTTTGCTAGTAAGTTGGATAGTTTTACCGGCACGCTGAACGGTATACGTAACAGTGTCCATAGTAAGGTCGCCAGCGGCAAGTATGTCTGATTGCTGTTCAGTTGGTCGGCGCAGTAACGCACGCACGCGAGCAAGCAATTCTTCAAGTGCAAATGGCTTCACTAGGTAATCATCGGCGCCAGCATCAAGGCCAGCAGTTCGTTCTTTGACACTATCAAGTGCACTGAGAAATAGTACAGGGGTATGTACCTTTGCATCGCGCATAGCTTTTACAATGCCTATACCATCATATTCACCAGGTAACATGCGGTCGATAATAGCAATATCATACGGTTCAGTTGTGGCCATCGCATGACCTTCATCTCCATCGTAGGCGATGTCAACAGCATAGGTTTCTTGCTCTAGAGCCTTTGCTAAGGCTCGTGCAATCTTGTGTTCATCTTCTACAATTAAAACTCTCATACCACTATTATACAGTGAAGTAGCTTAAAGAAGACTGAACAAGCAAGCTGGCTTGCTTAAGCGTACTGTTCACTCCAGGCCTGCATGTCGCGAAGAATTGGGGTAAGTTGCTTACCTTTTTGGGTTAAACGGTACTCACAACGGCTTTTTTCCGGTGCGGTGATTTTCTCGATAATACCTTCGGTTTCAAGTGAATCAAGGCGAGATGACAGAGTACGAGGGTTAATTCCTTCAACAAGGTCTTGGATTTGGCAAAAACGAATAGACTCTTCGTTTACAAAGAAACGCAACAATTGAGGAGTCCATTTATCTCCAAGAATTCTGGTGGCTTCTTTTACGCAGCCGATGGTTTCAGTTGTTGTCATATGTACCTACACTATACATTATCTAGCGTTATTTGTAAACTCACACTACTGCTTTGAAATTGCTTAAAACTTCAGGGTGAAACGTTATCGTTTCACTAAGCCATTATCATTCTGAGTACGAATATGGCTCATACTATATTCCCATGAAGCATCGGTTTTCTTGTGTGGATTAAAGATGTACTGCGGATCGAAAATTTCTTTCGTTTGTTTAAAGATTTCGTACATTTCTTGGCCGAATACCGCAGGTAACCATGGGCCGCGAACCATACCGTCGTTATGCTCCCCTGCCATAGTTCCGCCGTATTTAAGAACGATGGGGATTAACTCACGCATAACGGGTTCAAGCTTGGCTTGGTCTTTTGTGTGGGCGATGTCCATGAGTGGAATAACGTGAAAGTTACCATCGCCAAAGTGGCCTTGAATGGTGGCTGGAAGTTTGTACTTACGAATTACTTTGCGCAGTTGCGGCACGAACTCAGGTAGATGGCGCGGTGGAACAGCCATGTCGTCAATAAACGGCGAAGCATAGCGGCCATGCACTTGGTTTTGGAGTAGTGTCAGGGCTGAGCGACGGATTTTCCAAAACGGTGCGCTTGAACCTTCGTCGGCCTGAACGTCCATCTTTAATTTAAATGATTTCAAATCATCGTGCAGAATAGAGATTTTATCGAGCACCTCGCCACGAGTTTGGCCGTCGAACTCAATCATTAAGAACATACTTGGAATGTGGCCCTTAAATTGAGCAACTGACTTAAGAAGAATACTTTGCTGACGCAACCATTCTTTTGCACCAAGTTGTTTGCGGAATGTGTTGAAGTAACGCAAGCCTAGGTTAAAGGTGATATTATCAAAACCTTCAAAAGTGGCTGGTTCGTGGTGCATAACGGTTGCAATGACATCGCCAAGGTTTTTGATCGAAGGAAGGTATACAAGCAGCAACCCGGAGTGTGGTGCTTTAGGCACGGCCTCTATAGTAATGTCGGTAATAACACCCAGTGTGCCTTGGCTACCGGTAATAAGGCGGGTCATGTCGAAAATGCCCGTATCGCGATCCCACACACTCCACAGGTTGTAACCCATTGAGTTCTTATTTACATGCGGCCGAGCGTTCTTAATAATGTCGTAGTGTTTTTCAATCAACTCATATACTTGGCGATACAAGTTCGCTTCGTAGGTATTGAGCTTTAACTTTTGTTCGAGTTGTTTGCGAGTAAGCGGCTTAACGACGTATTCATTACCATCACCAAACACTACCTTGAGTTCGCGCACCCAACGCTCAGTATTGCCGTATTGTAACGAGCGCTCGCCACCGGAGTTATTGCCGACCATGCCACCGATTGTATTAATAGCGCGGCTGGCTGGTACGCATCCAAGGTGAAGGTTTTGGTCGTAAAGTAATGGGTCGATGTCGCGCATGTATACACCTGGCTGAGTATTAAGCAATGTGCCATTCAGTGAGCCTATTTTGTTAAAGTGTGTCGTCATATCAAGAACAATCGAAGTACCAATCGAGCCGCCTGACATACAAGTGCCAGCGCTACGCGGAGTGATAGCAAGTTTGGGGTATGCTGTTTTATTTTTTAAGATAAATTTAACGAGTTTTTCAATGTCGGTACTACCTGTCGGGCTAATAACTGCCTCTGGAATAAGTTCATACACACTGGCGTCGCGGCTTACTGCCTGCCGTGCAATTGGGTCGGTGCTAATCTCACCTTCAAGAAGTTTCCGTAGCTTCGGAATAATGTCATCCATATGTTTCTACTATACGTGAGGCATAAGCAGAATGCTATAACCTGTTCGCCCAGATAGAGAAAAGGATGTATAATACGCCTTATGAATACTAGAATTGATATCGATACCCGTACATTTGTTCGTTTTTGGCTTGTCATCTTTGGCATCGCCCTTGTAGCCTTCTTATTATATAAAGCGCAAGTGGCTTTAATTATCCTTGGAGTTTCCCTTTTCTTGGCTTTAGCCTTGAACGGACCGGTTTCAAGAATTTCCCGTCGCCTTCCTGGTCGCAGCCGTGTTGGTGCGACGGCAATCGCCTACGTTATTGTAGTCGGTGTTATTAGCGCAGTCGTTCTGCTCGTTATCCCACCTGTTGTTCAGCAAACTGCTGGCTTTGTCCAGACTGCCCCTGCCTTACTTGACTCTAATTCAGCGCCAGTCAGAGGCTTCAACCACCTTGTAGAGCAATACAACCTTCAGCCACAAGTAGACAGTGCTGTTAACTCTATTAAAGAAAATGCCTCTGGTTGGGCAAGTAATGTTGGCAAGGGGGTTGTCGCTAGCATCGGTTCGATATTTGGCTTCATCACTGCGCTTATCCTAGTGCTAGTACTTACCTTCTTGACACTTATCGAAGGTCCAGACTGGGTAAACCGCGTTTGGAAACTGTATCGTGATAAGCAAAAAATGGAAAAACACAAACGTGTTGCCGGTAAAATTTATACTGTCATTACTGGATATGTTGTTGGTCAACTGACCGTTTCAACTATCGGCGGTGTGATTGCCGGTCTTGCGGTACTCGTACTTAGCTTCTTCTTCCCTGAAGTGGAAAGCGGACTTGCTATTCCAACAGCAGCAATTACCTTCTTACTATCATTAATCCCTATGTTCGGTGCGACAATTGGTGGAGTGCTGATTACATTGCTACTCGCTTTAAACAGCCTGCCTGCAGCGATTATCTACATTGTATTCTTCTTTATCTACCAACAAGTCGAAAACAACTTCGTTTCACCACGAATTCAATCGAAGCGCATTAACCTATCTGCACTGATGATTTTGGCTGCAGTAACAGTTGGTTTGTACATGTTCGGTATCGTTGGTGGTATTATCGCCATTCCTATTGCCGGCAGTATTCGTATTCTTATTGAAGAATACCTTGCTGGTCGCCACAAGACAGAAGTTGCAAAACCAGCGATTGTATTAGCAAAAGCTAAGAAGTAGCTACGCGCTATATTCCCAAATTGGGCCAGAAGCGGTATCACGAACGGTGATGCCGCTTTTTTCTAGTTCGCTTCGAAGCTCGTCGGACTTTGCGTAGTCTTTTTGCTCGCGTACACGGACACGTTCAATAATTAAACGTTTCTCGTCGTCAGTAATATCTGGTGTGTTTTCAAGTAAGTTGAGGCCAAGTAGCTCGTCGATGGTTTCGAGGAAGCTAACAAGGGCGTGCTGGTGGAGTGCATTAAGTTTGCTGCCAAGTACAGTATCAAATGCATCATCGATAATTGCCAATGCTTCAGGAGTGTTAAGGTCATCTGAGATAGCTTCTAAGACCTTCTGTGAAGCTGCATAGAGTGAAACAGTCTTGCTATCGTCTTCAGTGTCGCCATCCTCTTTGAGCGTGTCGTGGGTTTGGTGGCGAAGTGCTGCGATGTTGCGCCAGTTACGACGGCGATTAGCTGCTGCAGTTAAGTTCTCGAATGTGAAGTTACCTTCGGTGCGGTAGTGGCTTTGGAGTACAAAAAGACGTAGGTCTAGTGGGTTGTAGCCTTTTTCCTCTAAGTCGTTGAGTGTGTAACCGTTGCCTAGTGACTTGCTGATTTTTGTGCCATCAACCTTAAGGTGGTTGTTGTGCATCCAGAAATTACTAAATGGTTTGCCGGTTGCTGCTTCAGATTGCGCAATTTCGTTAGTGTGGTGTACCGGGATGTGGTCGATGCCACCCGTGTGAATATCGATTGTTTCACCTAACAATGACATAGCCATAGCAGAACATTCTAGGTGCCACCCTGGAAAGCCCATCTTACTTGTATAGCCATTTGAATCAGCTTCGCCATCTAGCAAGTCCGCTGGAGTTTCCCATTCCATGTCGCGGTTCTCATTCTCAGGAGTAAACTTCCATAAAGCAAAGTCGCTTGGGTGGTGTTTCTCTGGGTTGTACTCAACACGCGCGCCAGCTTTTTGCGCTTCTAGGTCGAGATCAGCAAAATCGGCGTAGGTTGGGAATTTTAAGGTGTCGAAGTAAATACCATCATCAATTTTGTAGGTGTAGCCTTTTTCTTGCAGAATACGAATAAGTTCTAATTGCTGCGGGATGTAATCGGTCGCATGTGGCATATGCGTTGGAGCAATAAGATTGAGCGCCTTCATACCTTCTTTGAAATCATCAGCGTAAAACTTAGCAACTTCCCAAGCGGTTTTGCCTTCTCGTTTTGCGCCTTTTTCAAGCTTGTCTTCGCCATCATCGGCATCACTTACTAAGTGGCCAACATCAGTAATGTTCATAACGCGCGTTACTTGGTTGCCATTAGCTTGAAGAACGCGAACCAGAGTATCCCAGTAAATGTAGGCAGTCCAGTTACCAACGGTTAAGTAGTTATAAACGGTCGGGCCACATGTATAAAGGTGTACAAAACCTTCTTCAATAGGCGTAAATGGGTCAACTGTTTTAGTTAGTTGATTGTGAAATTGCAGACTCATAATCGGTAAGCGCCTTATCTGTAGCATTAACTAATTCTGAAATAAGTGTGTCATATTTTTCGTAGATTTTAAAGCCAGAAGCATATTCGTGGCCACCACCACCAAAGTATCCAGCAACAGTATTGCCAATTGGGATGTTCGCACGAATTTTCCCAGTCGCTTTGCCGTCAGGGTACGATTTAATCGCAACAGCTATTTGTACGGTATCAACCAGGCGCATTTCATCAAGCACAAGAACGCTTGGGTTGTAACGGTCGCTAAACTCTTCAATCTCGCTCCATGGAATATGAACGGTAGCGAGTTTGCCATCGAGGAAGTATTCAACGCGCTCAATTAAGCGGCCTTTGTAGGCAAGAATGTCTGCTGGTTTTTTCATGTACTCACGACGGCGGGCTTCGATGACAGATGGGACTGCACCAAGGGCAACGAGTTCAGCCGCAACCCGGTAGCTCTCAGCTGAAGTGTTTTGAGTCGTTAAACCAAGGCTGTCAGCTTGAATTGAGATGAACATAACTTCAGCAGCTTGCGGGTTAATTGCCCAGCCAGCTTCAATTGCCATGTTGTAGATGATTTCACCAGTTGCAACAGCTGTAGGGATAATGAGTTTCGTAGTATCGAATGGCAAGTCACCCTCTTCGCTTTGGTGGTGGTCCAGAATAACAGTCGGGTGCGATTCGAAGAAGTGGCGCACGCCAGGAGTTTTAAGGGCCTTGATAAGAAGAGCTTGGCTTGAAGTATCAACGATAATTGCCATGTCGGCTTTTTTAGGCCAGTCTTTTATTACCCGGTCCCAGCCTTGGATATACTGCATGTATTTAGGAATATCGATGGCGCAGTAAAGCGTTACGTCCTTACCGGCATCAGATAATAATTCTTCTAATGCCAAAGAACTCCCGAGGCTATCACCATCAGGGTTTTCGGCTTGCACGACAACAATATGTTGCGCGTCTTTGATAAGTTCTAATACAGAGGTAAACATTATGTCTTATTTTAGCATACCCCTGTAGTAATGCAGCTGGAGAACAGGGACTCTTTCATCTCTACTTGAATATACGCCTTTAAAATGGTATAGTATGTCAACTCTTAGCCCTCTACTATTTAGGAAGGAAGTGGCAAGATGTTCGTTGTCAGTAAAAAGCGCATCGCTGTCTTAACTGGACTTGCATATGCCTGGGCGCTTCTATGCGGCTACTCGTTTTTCGGCTTGGTATTTTGGGCTGGCTTAGGCTGGCTCGGAATTATGAAGCTGTTCTTCGGCGGCTGGTTTATCGGCATGTTCCTCAGCGTTAACAGCGCCGTTGACGCACTGTGGCCTCCGCATGTTTTTCTCGGTTCTGTTGTGGTGACATTCGCGTTTTGGTTTGTGTCGGTTCGGTCGCTGCAAAGCTACCGTGATCGCAAAAAAGCACTCGCCAAGATTAACAAGGTTATTCAAGAGATCCCTTCGCTGTCGGAACGTAATGGTTCAATCAGCTACACCGCAAAGCGGAGCTACGGCTCTGCAAGTACGGAAATTGTCGCTAAAGGCGAAGGTAGCTTTGAAATCAGAACTACTTTCCGAAACCAAGCTGGTGCCTACGTGAATGACGTCACCAGCTTTAAAGTAACGGAAATGACATTCACGCAAGACGGAGTTTGTTCGGAACTCGCCTTTAACCGCGTACTGGGTGTGCTCCTTGTTCAAAAAGAATACGGAGTACAGCATCAACAGATAGATGAGGTGATGAAATGATAATGCTTTTTCGTCGTAAGGAAATTCTTGACCAGATTAATGAGGAGCTCAAACTCCTCGACGCGGTGGATCCTGCAAAAGACCCCGTGAGATTCACGATTGCGGCCGATAAAGTAACGACTAAGGAAATCAGGAAAGTGGGCAATGGCGCTTACGTCATGAGGACCTGGCACGCTGGCCGAGCTGAGAAGCGAGATTTTTCAGACCTCACGTTCAGAGTTTCGGAACATACCTTCGAGTCGTCGAAAGGTTATTCCGTCGACGTAATGGAGGGTATCGCCGGTGCCCTAGTTGCTATTCGGCTTCACAACCAGATGCATCGATGACCTTCGACGCTACTGGCAACAATTGGTCCCGCACCCTCTTCCCTAAAAACGGGTTGAGGGGCGGGACTCTTTCATTTGTTAAATATAAATAAAAATGATATAATATGCATAATCTTTGCCCCAATACATTGGACTAAGAAGTACGTTTAGTCCCCTAGTGAATGGAAATGACATGTTCAAACGCAACACGATGCTGTTTGCTTACTTCAGTTCGGTGAATATAGCCGGAACTTTTATAGTCTTTTTTCTGTTGAGGAACGATAACGGTTCTTTGACAGGAACTGCTGCGGCTGTCGGGTCAGTCGGCCTCCTAGTTTTGTATCTGGCTCAGTGGAAATTTGCAGTCAAGAGTTTTTTGCTCGAAAAGATTAATCGTCTTCTCGAACAGCTCGAGCTTGGCGAGCATAAGCTTGGTCAAGGTACGAGAACCCCGTACTCAATCACGATTGCGGAAGAAAAGGTGAAGTCAGGTAAGCACTTCGATGAATACGTCACCGTGGTGACGGTTCAGGGTTGGGTGTACTCGTCACAGGATTTCTCCTATCGCATTCTTGACGCAAGTCCAGCAGAAGTCCAGCAGATGACACTCGACAGGTTAAGTAGCGACCGTAGTTTTACCGTGGATGTCGATTCAATCAAACGGTCGATATTTCCGCGGTCAACAGTTCGACTGTATGAGCTGAGGCGTCTCGCAGCGATTCTGTATGATGCTTTGCAGCGTCAAAACCACTTCACTCCGGTGTGACACGCATAGTCCCGCCCTCCTCCCATTTTTAGGGTGGAAGGGCGGGACTGTTTTAATTTGTAATTAATTCATCAAAATGGTATAATATGTTTAATCTTTATCCCCCATTGTTTTAATGGCAGAACGGAAGTGGCAAGATGTACGTTAAACCTAGAAAGACTTACAGCAGGACGGAAAACGTGCGATACGTTGCCACGTTGGTGGTAATTTTTGCACAAATCCTCTACTGGTGCGACAGTATCTGGCCTACTCTTTACGCATTTCTTATGCTAAGTGGGTTCGTTACTGTTATCGGCTCGCTCTTTGTCCGGAACTATGAAGCAAGAAAATTAAAGATGTTTTCGAACATCGTTAATCTTGTGGCTCAGCTTCGATACAGCAGGGGTCCGCGCTATCTCGAATCGTATTCGTCAAGTGAGCTGTCTATCCAAGAGATGTTTTTCGACCATGGGTTGGAAAAGGTCTGGTTGAACAGCAGAATCGTTCTCCATAAGTGGAACTTCACCAAGGGAGAACGAGAAGGGTTCGCGTATATCCTTCGTCCAGACTCAATCGAAAGATCAGTGAGTCCTGAGGTTCGGATCTCACTTGAAGAACTATCGAATCTTCAAGAACTACTCAGTGAAGCAGTCGCCCTGAAAAAAATGTCTTTCACGTTTTAAACGTAAAGTCCCGCCCTCTCGCCTATTTAAGGTTTGATGGGCGGGGCTTTTTCAATTTCCAGATCCAACTAAGAGAAACTTCGGCGGCCTTCAAGTGCGTGACCTAATGTAATTTGGTCAGCATATTCTAGGTCAACGCCAACTGGGATTCCACGAGCCAGGCGGCTCATCTTTACATCGAGGCCGGCATCACGAATGTGCTTTTGTAAAAACAGTGCAGTCGATTCGCCTTCTACGCTGGCGTTAGTAGCGATAATTAACTCTTCTACTTCATCTTCTCGAATTCGCTTGAGGAGTTCAGGAATATGAAGCTGTTCAGGGCCGATGCCGTCAATAGGGCTCATTGCTCCACCTAAAACATGGTACGTTCCCTTAAACAGGCCTGTGCGCTCTAGTGAAACGATATCAAGCGGTTCTTCTACGACGGCAATAAGCTTCTTGTCGCGGTCACTATCGGTATATAAAGCAGATACCTCTTCGTCAGCATCAATCAAGGCAAACGTTACTGGGCAGGTTTTCACGAGTGTGTGAATATCATGGACTGCCGTAGCGAGGCTATCGTTGATACGCTGGTCGGCACGCAACAAATAGTACGCATAGCGCTCTGCGGTACGATTACCTACTCCAGGTAAGCGTCCAAGTTCATCAATTAGCTTTTCGAGTGCTACTGGTAGCAAGCGCGGCATGGACTATAGTCCTAGGTTGCCAAGGCTTCCCATAAGTGGCTTCATCTTTTCAGCAGCAACTTCTTGGGCTTTTGCGAGTCCGTCACGAACGGCAATTTCAATCCAGTGTTCAAGCTCAGCGATATCGTCGAGGTCTACTTGCTTTGGGTCGATATTAATTTTTTTAATCTTAAGTTCACCAGTGATTTGTACTACAACAGCACCATCACCAGCTTCAACTTCGATAATTTCTTTTTTCAAATCACTTTGTGCTTTACGCAACTTGTTCAACATTTTCACTTGGTCAAAAGCCATGGTATTCTCCGTCTCTTACTTCTTCTGTATTCTTAAATTATACGTTAATTTGCTGTCTTTTTATAGACGTACAATCGGTCGGAGTCGTTAGTGTGACCGTTTGTGATAATTCTATCAATTTTGAACCCATCAAAGTTCTTACGAGCGTCACGGGTAACGACAAACGTATCGGCGGTTGGCGCTGGCACGATTGAAATATCTTGGCGGTATTTTGCTACGGCTGTAAAGAAGGGTTTTTCATCATCTGAAACGATTAATTCACGAGTGTCACTTGGCAAGAGTGTTAAGTCTTTGCTAAATAGTGCCGCCTGGGTTGGGCTGTAGTGATACCCGTATACATAGCGTGCAAGGCCAGAAACGCTTAATGCGAATACCAGAATAACAATCGGAATAAGACCTGTAATACGAGCGTACGGGTTAAGTGGGAACAATCGGTACCAGTAGCCAATTAAGCTTGTAAGCCCGGCAGCAAGCAGTAGCATTGAGGGTACGAATGTCACACTTGTAAAGGCTGGGTTGAATAACAAGACTGGTGATAAACATATAATCCAGATGATAATTAAATAACTACGAGTTGTTTCACGGGTGCGAATAATTCGGTACACACCAAGTAGGATAAGAATAACCGAACCAAGGCCGAACACTGGAGTCATAAGTGTTGTGGTACCTGGTTTCCAGAACGCAAAGTATTGGTTCAAAACAGTCACGACATTGGCGCTGTAATCTGGCGGAAAGACGGTTGGAACACCGAGTAATGTTAAGCCAAGCTGTGGACTAATAACGATTCCGTAAACGAGTGGTATGAGAACGATGATAAACAAAATAAGTACGACTGTAAGACGGAACTTTGAAAGCTTTCGAACGGCGTTGCGCAGGTGTGGATGCAGCACTGTTGCAAGTGCGATTGCTATCAATGGGTATACGCTAAGTGGCGTATATAAACTAAGGGCTGCAGTAATCGCAAACAGAATCTTCCATAAGAACCTAAACTTTTTGCCACGGGTAATTTGTGTACCAAGTAAAAGTAGCAACACTGGCCAGAATACGTAAAGAATACCCGTCGCCCCCTGTTGTGCGATGAAAAGGAACTGTCCGGTTGTTATCGCAATAAGCGATGTGAGTACAGCGATATTTGGTTTAAACCATCGGCGTAACAGTAAGATAAATCCAATTGCAGAAAGTAGCGCCAAGATAAGCGATGGCAACTTGATGGTGAAGATGGTGATTCCCAATATATTAAAAATACTCGCCTGCAAAGCGTAATACGGTAAATTAGTGATTGCTAAAGTAGCTGGATCACTTAGGGAGAGTGCTGCGCTGCGTGCAACCGATGTCATTTCTAGTGGTGATAAACCGCCAGGAAGGTACACACCGACGAAAACTAACAAGCCGGCAAGAAGTAAGCCAATGAACGTATATCCGATGATATACCGCCAACGGTAGATGAAGTATTTTGATAAATCGAGGCTAGCCATGTACTTGAATAATTATATCACGACGAACCGGTCTAATCGTCGCCGTGTTTCTTATCCAAAGACATAAATCGTAGTCGTTCAGGGTGGAAGTACAGCTCTACTTTGCCGGTAGGTCCATTACGGTGTTTCGCAATAATCAGGTCGGTGATGTTTTCCCTATCGGTATCTGGGTTGTAATACGCTTCACGGTAAATGAACATCACGATGTCGGCATCTTGCTCAATTGACCCTGATTCACGGAGGTCAGATAGTTGCGGAATTTGTGGCGTTCGAGATTCTACAGAACGTGACAGCTGACTCAAGGCAATAACTGGTACGTTTAATTCACGTGCGAGGAGCTTAAGTCCACGTGAGATTTCAGACACCTCTTGCACACGGTTGCCTTTATCACGACCGCTACCCTGCATAAGCTGCAAGTAGTCAATGATGATAAGGCCAAGCGGCGCTTCGTGTGCAGCGCGTCGGGCTTTAGTACGCATTTCAAGAACAGTTACACCAGGCGTGTCGTCAATATAAATGGGTGCTTCAGCCATTTCACCCATGGCATCAGAAAGCTTACTGAAATCATCTTCACTCAAGTTACCTGTACGAATATTCCAAGCGTCAACACCAGAGGCGTCAGCCAACATACGGTCAACCAGCTGTTCCTTACTCATCTCAAGACTGAAGAAAAGCACTGATTGTTTGGCGATAGTTGCGACGTTATAGGCAAGGTTTGTAACGAGTGTCGTCTTACCCATGGCAGGACGCGCCGCGAGGATAATAAGGTCGCTTCGTTGTAGGCCAGCAGTCATGTTGTCCAGGTCACGGTAACCTGTACGAACACCACGGAGCTGGCCTTTGTTGCGGTGCAACTCTTCCATGCGGTCAAAGCTATCAGTAAGAATTTCTTCAATACTTACAAGATCTTGTTTAAGGGACTGGTCGGAAACAGCGAAGAGTTCTTGCTCAGCTTGTTGTAGCAATTCTTGAGTAGTGCTTTCTTCGTCATACCCAAACTCAGAGATTTCCGCACTGGCTTTAATAAGTCGGCGGCGTACTGCTTTTTGGGCAACGATTTCGGCGTATGAAGCAGCATGGGCGGATGTCGGTACGTAGTCGGTTAGTTCGGTAAGGTAGGCAGATCCACCAACATCGTCGAGTTCTTTTTTGCGCTTTAGTTCATCGGTCAATGTTAAAAGGTCGACCGGTTTTCGTTTTTCATATAAACGCATCATGGCGTCGTAAATAATTCCGTGCCGTTTGTCGTAAAAGTCTTTTTGAGTAACATGCTCGGTAATATCAGCAAGGGTTTCTTCGTCAATCAAAACAGCACCGAGTAAGCTCATCTCGGCGTCAATATTCTGCGGTGGTATTTTCCCAGCTGGGACTGTCTTGTCTGCCATTACTTCCCTATTCCTCAATTACGAGGCGTTTTATCACTCTTATTCGAGTGAAACCTCAATTCCTCCGCCCATAATATCAGCTATCGAGGCAGCCTGCGAGTTTTGAAGGGGTGCGCGTGTGGGAACTGTGTGGACAGTTAGTTGAGAACTGCCGATAGCTTTGAGTGATTCAAAGAGGTGGCCACTATATTTTGGATCATCTAATTTCTTTTTGTAGAAGGCGTTGACGGTGAAGATGGTAAGGTCGTCGCCGGTGAGCTCGTGGCCGCATTTATTTAAAACGCTATAAAGAGCAACGTTAGCTTTCCTTGCTTCAGCGATTAAACCTGCCCAATTGAAAGTTTCGTTACTGGCACTACTGCGCGCAAACGGCTTCGTGCCGGGTTCCTGTTGGGTTCCACCAGCAGGAAGCTCGGGCTGCAGATGTTTGTTTGCAGCAGCTTCAGTATCGATACTTTCAGCGGGAGTCTCGATTTCTGAAGGCAAAGCAACGGTTTCTATTACAGCTTCAACTTCGGCTACGATGTCTACGGGCGCAACCGCGACCGGTTCTAGGTGGGGGTGTTTTTTAGTTGCCTGTTCTGAGAGTTCTTCAATGGTGGCTGTTATTTCGAGTATTGGCGCAGCGAGTGCTGCGGTTTTTGGTGGTTTGGTTTGAATGGCGAAGGTGCCAAGAACGCTGAGAAGTTTCATTGATGGTTGGCTAGATTTTGGAACATCTAATAATGCATCAAGCAGGGGCAATAGTTGCGGTTTTTCGACTGCGCCGGTGCGGAGTATGTGAATGAGTTGGTCGGTGACGGTTGTGGCGCTAATGCCACTGGATGCTGTTTGGTCGAGGAGTTTAGCGATTGCCGTAACGTCGTGTTTTTCAACAGAAGTTAATAATTCATCAACGATTTTAGTTGGAGCAAGACCGAGTGATATTTCGATAAGTTCAACAGTAATACCTTGTGTTTCGTCGGCAAGGCTCGACAGCTGGTCAAGCAAACTAATACTATCGCGGAATGAACCGTCGCCACGTTCGGCAATAAGCTGCAACGCAGCTTCATCAACCTTGATATTTTCTTCTTTTGCGATGTGAGTTAGGTGTTTGACTGCATCGACTGGGCTAATAGCACGGAAACCAAAGCGTTGAGTGCGACTAACGATGGTCGCTGGGATTTTCTCAACATCAGTTGTCGCTAAGATAAATACCACGTGCGCTGGTGGTTCTTCGAGTGTCTTAAGGAGTGCGTTAAAAGCTGGCTTTGTAAGCATGTGTACCTCATCAATAATGTACACTTTTTTGGCAGCTGATGTTGGGGCAACTTGTACTTTTTCGCGGAGGTCGCGAACATCTTCGACACCGTTATTGCTCGCGGCGTCAATTTCGATAATATCTAAGTGTGTAGCGTCGTCGCTATAAGGCAAGCCGTTAATTTCGTGCGCTAGAATACGGGCAATGCTGGTTTTACCAACACCGCGTGGGCCCGTTAGCAAGTACGCGTGGGCAATGCGGTCACTTTTAAGGGCGCGAGAAAGAATATCAGTAATATGATCTTGGCCTACAACATCAGCCAACGATTTACTTCGATATTTTCGATACAATGCTTGTGACACCTAATTCCCCTATTTCTATTAGCAATTATACCTGCGTTCGCTGCGGTATACTGCCGTACTTTTTACACTTTTAAAACTTTGTTTATTTCACCCGTGTGATGTACGTAGTGTACTGCTTGTGTTTGAAAATCGCAAGAAAGGAAAAGCCCCGCAGCGGGTGCTGCGGGGCGATCCTGTTAGAGGGAGTGAATCCTTCAGGAAGTGAAGATGATGTCGCCTTCTTGCTTCTGGTGGCGAAGATCGAGTTCGATCTTAACCGCCACGTTCATGATGTTGCCGAGGTCGTTGGTGCCGGCACCGGTGATGACCATGGCGTCAGGCATTGACACGAGACGGTCGATTCGGCGGAGGTACCAGTTAGTACCACCGACGTGAAACACGATCGGCTGAGGCAACACTGCCTGGGGCTTGGTTTTGCTCGCGACTTCCTCGAGTTGGGAACCGAAGTTCGGTTCGAGGTAGGACACGTGAAGCGATTTTTGAGGCATTAACTTACTTCCCTTCTATACATCAATAAATGATGGCTGACATGGAAACTACAAAGTTTTCGTCTGCAAGTAACAGGACACCTCTATTATAGCACAAAAAGCCCTATATGTCTATAGAGCTTATGTTTTGAATTGTAAGTAGCGACTAAAGCGCTGCTTCGACTGCTGCCCAAGTAGCTTCTGGGTTTTCAGCTGGAACGATAATTGTAACCTGGTCACCAACGTTAATACGGAAGTATGTAACGCTTGCAAGAAGGATACGGTATTCGTGGCCGTTAGCTTCAACGTAGTATGCACCATCGTGAAGTACAAGTGTGCCGATAACTTGGTGGCGCTCTACTGGGTTGATTTGCTTGTAGATAAAGCTTCCGTCATCAGCAATAGTCAGTTTTAGAATATCGCCTTCAACGAGCTTAGATTTACTTGCGTAGTTAGCTGGGATTGGGTATTCTTTGCCATCTGGGCCAGCCATTTTTTGACCATCAAAGATACCTTCAACGATTTTGCCACCAACTTCTTCGTTGGTGCCGCTTCGTGGAGTGATAACTGTACCATCGTCGCCGATGATGCTGATGAGCAGTTCTTTTGCTGCTGCCAGATTGGTTTCAGCCTCTTGAATAAGCGCATGTAGACGCTTGGCTTGTTTTTCTGGTAATTCAGACATTGGCTCGCATCCTTATCTGTATGTGTTTTGAAAATAGTATTAGTTTACTTATATCAATTAGAAGAAACAATGTCAACAAATAGCCTCTTAGAAGCTTCTTATGTTTATAGACGTTAATATTGATGATATCACTAAGCAACCTTCTATTCATAATTTTGAATAAAAAACTATTTTGGTGATACCGGGTGGCCCGGCAGTGAATTCTCAACTGGTTGTTGAGTTCTACTGCCGGGACCACTTGGGTATTACATCAGGCTAGTTCGCCGCGCCAGCCTTGCGGTGACGAGCACGGATGGTGACACCGACAACCCCGAGTCCAATTGCGCCAAGCGCAAGCGAAAACGGGAATGTGAAGTCAGCACCGGTACTCGCGAGAGTGGACGGAACAGCACAGGCTTCGTACGTCGCGGGGACGTCGGTGACCTTGTCGTGTGCTGCTACGTCGAGGAACGGAACCTCTATGACGGTCGGCGGGACAGCCTTTTCTTTCTCGATGATTCGCTTGTCGACGAAGTTCCACCCTGCGGGTGTGAGTTCCGTCCAGTTCGCGTCTGTGAGTGTCCGAGTCGGCTCACCATTCGGGTTGAAGTACACGGGGTAAGCCGAAACTTCTTCCGTCGTGATGAGCTTGTGCTCGAGCGGGTCGCCGTGTTCGTCCACCATCTGGTTCCAGATGGTGAGGTCTACGGTGGCGTCATCTACCGAGATCCAGGTTGCGTCGTTGATGTCTTCGGATTCTCCGAGGACGCCGTCGGCGGTCTTGGTCAGGTAGACGGGCTTGTCGGGCGTTTTTTCACCTCCAGGCTCTACGACCTTTTCTTCGTCAATCTTGACCCACTTGGGGTCGACTGGCGCGTCTTTGGCGGTGAAGTAGCTGGCCTTCGACTTCACTTCGGTTTCCCCCAGGTTTCCCTGGGCGTCCTTAGTGAGGTAGGCGGTGCGACTCGCCTGGCCAATCACGGTGATGTCATTTTTGGGAGCGCCGAAGCGGTCCCAACCGGCCACCGATTCTTCTGGAATCCAGGCAGCTTTCTCGCTGTCGGTCGTGACAGAGCCGTTCTCTCCCAGGTACTCCCGGAAGGGCTCGATGGCGTCGTCGTTGGACTTGGTCACTGAAGGGCCGAACTGGTTCCAGCCTGGGAACGACAGCTGCTTGAACGTTCCGGCTTGCGTCGAATCGCTCGTTGCAGTGCCGTCCTGGGCCAGGTACTCCGTCTTCGAAGTGCCAGTGCCGGGTTCGGTGACCGACTGCTCGGCCGTCTTCACCCACGGAGCACCGGGGGCGTCCGTGGTCCAGGCGCCATCCTTGTAGGGGGTGACGACTATCTTGGTGTCGGCGTCGCGAGTAGCGGTGTCGGTACCGGGGTTGGTCGTAGTCCAGTCGGACCACGGACCGTAGTCAGTGTAGCCACCGTCGATGGTGATGAGGCTGGCGTAGTACTTGACGGCGATGTTCGGCCCACCATAGGTAGACAGCGGAACGTCACCCTTCGGTTTCGCTTCGCTGCCTCCCAGCAGGTTGGCCGGAACGCCACCGGTTCCCCAGACGGCATTTGTGATGACGTCGGGGAGCTGGTGCCAACCGGGGCTCTCGATCCACTTGCCGGCGATCGTTTTGCCGTTGACACGGGTTGTGCCACCGGCGACGAAGTCGTAACCGAGGACGAACTTGCGTTCGACGGTGTTGTCGGGACGCTCCACGCGGTCGCGGAAGCGGTACTGGGTTTCGGACTTCTGGTACTTGAACTCCTGGTGGGTCTTGTCCGGCGTGGTGGCAGTTCGCGAGAACTGCTGTACCGTGTAGGTCGTTGCGGCCTTCCCGGGGTTCATGTGCGAGTAGCGGTAGACCAGTCGTGAAACTTCTTCGACACCTTGAAAGTGCCACTTGTAGAGCCACTGCTGGTGTGCGATTTCCTCGTTGCCGGGGATGACTCGCACGTACTTCTTCTGCAGAACCGAAACCTCGTTGACGGCCGGAACCGTCTGGGTCCAGCGCTGCTCGAGAGCGGTGACGGCATTCTTGCCGGGTACCGTTGTGGTGTTGATTCCGTATTTGTCGGCGATGTGCTCCACGGTGGTGTGGAATGGCACGACGACGCACTGACTAGCGTCAGTTGCTGCGGAAGCCGGTGCCGCAGAGCCCACGAATGCGGACGCTGCGAATGCACTGACGATCATGCCAGCGCCGATACGCTTCGAAATGCTGTTCAATTGATTTCCCCTCGATTGTGAAACAGGATGGTGAAAGTAACGCGTTTGAAACTATTCTGATGCAATAATGTTAATTAAGGAATATCCCCCATTGGGTAACTCACTCAATGCTTGCGTATCAGCCTAAACTAGGCCGACGCACAGTGACTAACTATAGCATATAACGTCATAAAAATCAATAGCGTTAGCGCTTATAATAAAGTTAAACCCACCCTTGTAACAGGAACCGGGTAGAGAGGGCGAAGCCTCTGGGTTCAACTTGTTACTTAGGTGGGTAGTTAGTGCTTAAGCTTCTTGCCAGTTCCTTGGCAAAACAGACACTTGCCTTCTACGAACCTACATTGAATGCAGTAGGGTGGATTGCCGCCGCAGAATATGCATTTTTTGCTTCCTCCGCACGATTCGCATTCATCACTCGTTATTTCGTGTCGAGCTGGTTCACGCTGAGCCATTGTGGCTCACCTCCTTAGGTCAATCGTCAGATGAGTAAAACACTTATATACATTATACCATAAATACTATCATTTGTATAGCTATGCTAACGAAATATTACATATATAAGCAGTCATTTTAACGCTAGTGTTTTTATCGTTAATTCGCTAAGATAAGTATAACTATTATGAAGATACAATTACTTCGTCAATGGTCTTTTGGTGGATCTAATAAAGCGTTTGCACTCCCTACGGTGCTTATCGCTTCCACTGTCATGCTCGCAGTTCTGACAGTTACTCTGACCTCTATACAATCCGGTATCGTGGTAGCACTGGATAGCGCTCACTATGATCGCTATGCGAAGAACGCTGCGCAGAGTGGCTTAGTAATGGCAAAAGCTTGTTTAAGGGCTAATAACTATGTGGCGAGTTGGTCATCGAACCCATTGAAGCCAAATACGAACTGTTCGGGTGCGGTACAAGGTTCACTTTCGGCATACGTGCATGATGATACTATTGAGGGCGTTCGGTCTAGTTTTACTGTTGACCCTCCTACTACCCTTGCGAACGGTGTACAAAAACTTAATATTACCGCAACCGCCGAGCGTGTTCGCTCTAACGGAACTGTGTGGCGAACGTACACCGAAACAACGTTTGCGTCTATTTCGGTCCAAGCTAGCTTTAATAGTGTTGCCTTCGGGTATCAAGCATCGGGTGCATTCTTCGGTGTCATCGACCCGCAGGGTAACGTGACTTCGGTTGGGTTCAATGGGAATGGCCAGCTTGGAAATGCGAATACTACCAGCTCTACTACCCCACAATCATATAAACTTGCGAGTACTTTACGCGCAACGCAGCTGTATACCAACTTCTTGTCGGGTGGTTTTAACATGTTTGCGATTACATCAGATGGACAATTGTTCGGCGCTGGCTTGAATAGCTCGGGACAGTTAGGAAATGCTGCGACAGCAACGGCACAGTCGACGCCTGTAAAATTTGTACTTCCCGGTACCGTCAAGGCAAAGTACGTTTCACCAGGTTCTAATTACACCTATGTTATTGGTGATGATAATAACGTCTATTCTGCTGGAGCCTGTGCTTCTGGGGCACTTGGCTACACCTATACAATTAGCGGTTGTTCGAACCAAACAAGCTACAAACGGGTAGCGCTACCTACCGTCAATCTATCTGACCTCAATACACTTCCGGTTGCAACAAGCGATTGGATTCAATCAACAAATATTACAACCGACCGTGCGAGTGGCTTTGTGCGTATGCAGGGTGGAAAAGTATATGGCTGGGGGGAAAACGATTATGGCCAGCTTGGAAACGGTATTACAACCGACTCCGCCACTCCTGTGCAATATTCCACTCTTGGTAACTCTGGGCAGCCAAAAGCAACCCAAGTAGCTTTTGATGGCGACTCAACGTGGGTACTCGATGATACAGGTAGCATTTGGGCAAGTGGTTCGAATACGTACGGGCAACTTGGTACGGCAAGTCCAGTACTCTCAAATTCCGGTAAATGTATTACAAACACAGGCAATACCACTACAACAGGTACGAACGTTACAATTAACACCTGCGATAACTCTGCTTCACAAAAACTTGAATGGACCGAGGACGGTATGTTGAAGTTTAGGCCAACACCTACTACCGAAGCATGTCTAACAAACAACAATGGTGTCACGACCGACGGGAACCCTATTAAGATTGCCGTATGTAACCCAAGTGCAACAAGCCAAAAGTGGACCATGGTTGATAGTGGTAAATTCCAAAACCCTGTATCAGCTAAGTGTCTTACGAACCCAGGTAACGTGACAACAAACGGAACAGCTTTAACGCTGGTTGCCTGTAATGGTGTTGCTGGTTCAACCACTGCTTTGTCACAAACGTGGACGCTGCAGCCTACGTTGACAGCATCTAAGGTTGTATTACCTGCTGGTCATGGGGTTGCTACACACTTAACTACAGACCAATGGACAACCTTATTTACGATGTCTGACGGTACTATTTGGGGATACGGCTTGAACTTGGCTGGGCAACTTGGTTCAGGAACTATTCTGAAAAATAACCCAAAAATCCAACAGTTTATTCTACCTTCAGGTAGAACGGCAACTAGTTTTTATACAACAAAAACGGGCGCAGATACATCGCTAACCTATACCAACACGTTTGCGGTGCTTGATGACGGCAGTGTGTATGGGTCAGGTTCTAACCAGCAAGGGCAACTTGGCAATGGAACAACCTCAACGACACCAATAGCGACGCCAGTGCTTATGACCCTACCTGCCGGGGTGCGCGCGCAAACCGTTCAAACTGGTTTCGGATCGACTGTTATCCTTACTGACGAAGGTAAAATCTATACTGTCGGTAACAATGCCAATGGTCAGCTTGGTGATGGCACAACAACTAACAGCTCTACTCCGCTTATTCGACAATATGTAAATAACCGGCCGATTGTGCTGTATTAAGGTAATGAATATAATGAAAAATAACTCAACACGCAAATCTACCAAAGGCTTTAGCGCCATTGAGTTATTAGTGACTCTGTTCATTGCTATGATATTTCTTTCGATTGGCTATACGCTATACGGTATTATTGTGAATAGCAGCTCGGTGTCTAGGCACAAGGCACAGGCAGATAATATCGCCTATGAATACCTTAGGCGCTACGAAGCAACGGTAACAAACCCCTGTGTGCAGACAAACCCTGTCAGCAATGTGGCGGTGACAGGTGCGACTGCGGCCGACCTTGCCAGCCCGACAGTAACAATTAACATTACCTGTCCAAACTCAACCGTTACATTGTTATCGACCGTTAAAGTAACCGTTTCATATAAAGAAGGAGGAGTACAGCGAAATGTTTTCCATGAAGTCTTTGCGTCAGCACAATAAAAACCGCGGCTTTACTCTCGTCGAAATGCTCATCGTAGCCCCGATGGTGATTATTATCATTGGAATTATTATTGTGTCGATTGTGACACTTACGGGCGAGTCGCTTGCTGAGGGCGGCAGAGCTCAGCTTTTAAATGATGTTCAAGATTCACTTGATCGCATTGAGGCCGATGTTAAATTCAGTGGGTCATATCTTTCTACAAACAACTTCACCCCAACTGCCCCACAGGGTGCTGACAATGCAGCGCAGAAGTTTGTGAGCGTCGCGTCTGGCAATGATACGCTGATTCTCAACTCATTCTTCACAACCACCAACCCGGCAATTTCTACTCGAACCTTGGTATATATACCTGATACCCCATTCGCCTGTAATGATGCCAGTATCGTGCAGAACCAAGTTATGACAAACAATATTGTGTACTTTGTGAAAGATTCATCATTGTGGCGTCGAACCGTAGCTACAAGTACCTATGCTTCTAAGGCTTGCCTTAACACTACAATCTGGCAACAGCCAAGTTGCCCAGAAGCACTGATGTCGACCAATACGAGCCTTTGTATAGCCCAAGACGAGCTATTATTGTCGGGTGTAGAGCCAAGTGACTTTATTGTTGAGTATTTCCTTTCGGCATCCGATGCTACTCCGGCGTCCGGTACAGAGAACTCCGACCCTGACGCGCGCCAAATAGCGATAGATAAAGCCTCGACTATTCAGATTACTCTAAAGGGTAACCGGGTCTACGCAGGCCGTGATATTACCCAACAAGGTACTATCCGGGTTACACGAACCGGTTCAATTGTGAAATACGCGACACCTCAGCCTTAATACACGTTCGATAATTAGTACAAGAAAAGTGTTCATGATAAATAGTGAACACAAAAATAGGACTCTTTGCAAGAGCCCTATTTTATATGTTTTCCACTGTGTTAACAGATGCGGATGTAAAAGCGTTGTTAAAAATGCTTAGATATTATAGTTCGTAATAACACGAATTCGGTTGTTGTTCATGTCAGTAACGTATAGGCGTCCATCGCTACCAATTGCGATACCGCGTGGTGCTGAGAACATGGTGTCAGCTTTGCCGATACCGTCTTGGTAGCCAGCGGTTCCGTTACCTGCAATTGTTGTAACGACACCAGCTGCAGTGATTTTACGGATACGGTTGTTCGCGCTGTCTGCTACGAATACGTTGCCTGAACCATCTACAGCCACGGCCATTGGGCTGTTGAAGCGAGCTGCTGTTCCTGTTGCATCGACGTATCCATTTACGCCATTGAAGCCTGTACCGCCACCGGCGAGAGTTGTAACGTTACCCGCTTGGTCTATTTTACGGATTGCATGGTTGAGCGTATCGGCGACATAGATTATACCGGCGCTGTCGATAGTAAGACCTTGAGGATAGTTAAACTTAGCATTCACACCTTGGGCATCACTGGTACCACCACTTGCCTGTTGACCAGCAAGCGTTGTCATCTCACCGGCCATTGTGACTTGGCGAATACGGTGGCTTTGAGAGTCGGCAACGATTACCATGTTACGGATTGGGTCATACACAATACCGCGTGGAGTATTGAACAATGCGCCCGTTCCAGTGCCTTCTTTGTCACCTTGAGCACCACCAACGAATGGACTTGTTACAGTTGTGCTTCGGTTAATCATACGAATTTTGCTATTTTGAGTGTCGGCTACGTAAAGAACGTTTGTGGCACCAATAGTGACAGCCTGCGGTGAGTTATACCTTGAGGTACCGGCAACGCCATCGATGTACCCCGAACCAGCACCACCACCAACGGTTGTTACGACACCAGCCGGTGTGACCATACGAATACGTGAGCTCGCGGTATCAGTAAAGTATAAGTTGCCTGTTGGGTCTGAAACGAGCCCAACCGGTGACATTAAGATGGCAGCGGTACCTGTTCCATCTGCCCAGCCAGCTGCACCGCTACCTGCGAATGTTGCGACTTGTGCACCAAGGTCTTGCGCACAACTGCCTTCAAGCGGGCTGAGGTTCTTTTCGGATACGTAGTATTTGTTAACTCCAACGTGCGAAGAAGTTCCCGTAATACAAAATGTCGTTTGAGAACTGTAGAAGCTATAGCTAACGTCGGCATCGTTATTAAGACCCTTACCGTTGTTTACCGCGGTACGACTAAGTGGGTAGACTCCACTGGCTGATTGTTCAGTACTCATAAGCAAACCTGCAGAGGCAACCTCAGATATAAGTTTTGATTGGTGTGCACGAGTAATAATGCCGTTATATGACACGATTGTTATGGTCGCAAGTATTGCAATTACCACAACGACGATTAGAAGTTCGACGATTGTGAAACCGGGCTGTGTTCCAGAGGAACGTGAGTGAATTTTCAGATTAGACATTGCATACTATTATATAGCATAAACGCAATCAAATCGTTGTAAAAATAAAACACCATCCCGATGAAGGAATGGTGTTTTACAACGTACAAAACGGTCAAATATAGATTAGTTAAGCTCTACTGAAGCACCAGCTTCTTCGAGTTGCTTCTTAGCAGCTTCAGCTTCTTCAGCTGGAACTTTTTCTTTGATTGTTGATGGAACACCGTCAACCAAAGCTTTAGCTTCACCAAGACCAAGACCAGTAATGTCTTTAACAGCCTTAATAACAGCTACTTTTTGTGCACCAGCATCTTTAAGGATGATGTTGAAGTCGCTCTTAGCGTCTTCAGCTGGAGCTGCGTCAGCAGCTGGGCCAGCAACAGCTACTGCAGCAGCAGCTGGTTCGATGTTGTATTCATCTTTTAGGATTGTCTTGAGTTCGTTTACTTCAAGAACAGTAAGACTAACGAGAGTCTCAGCGAATTTCTTTAAATCAGCCATAATGGCCTCCTATCAGGTTATATGTAATAAATGGGGTTTTACGCCCGGTTTGGGATGTAATCCCGGGTTTGTTCAAAAATTAACTGGTTGCTTTAGCTTCAACACCATCCAACAACGCGTGCAAGTTGCCCGAAAGCGCATTGGTAACGTCGTGAACAGGTGAAAGCAGTTGAGCAATAACTTCTGCGATGAGCTGACTCTTGCTTGGAAGTGCTGCAAGGGCTGTAACGTCGGAAGCACTCAATAGAGCGCCTTCGCCAGAAAAACCACCGGCAATAACTAAAGCTGGGTTGGTCTTTGCAAAATCGTTAAGGATTTTAGCAGGTGCAACTTCGTCTTCAGCACTAAGGGCATAAAGTAACTGACCGGTAAGGCTTGAAGCATCAACACCCTTGTATGTAGGGTTAGCTTCTAAGACAACACGAACCAAACGGTTCTTGATGACTCGGATAACAACACCACTTTCACGAGCTTTCGCACGTAATACTTGGATATCTTTTACTGTCAAACCTTGGTAAGCTGCAAAAACAGTAGTTTTTGAGCTAGCCAGTAGTTGGCTCATATCAGCAACCAATTCGTTCTTTTTATCGCGACTAATTGCCATAAAAATCTCCTTGGTTAATATATTTGACCGAGTTGTAAAGTTACGACAGTTGGCAATGTTTGTCGAGAATTCCTAGAAATAAAAAATAAGTCATTGGACCTCGCATTGCCAAAGACTTATTAGAAATGTAATTGCTTACAGTATCCTCGGTAGCAAATTAAGTGGTCGGTTTACGGCTATTACACCTTCTATCCTAGTACAGCTACTGTCTTTGGTATGTCGTGAGTTAGTATACTCGAAAGGGGTTGCAATGTCAATACTCCCCTTCTGCTTAACTCAAAATAGATCGATTACTTTAGAATTCTTATGTATAATAAGAGGCTGATGTTGGCATCGCTGCCAGCACACGACTAGAGGAGTCACGCGATGACAGAACATGTTACGAATGCTATCGCTTCCCTGAAGCGCGAGGTACCGGAAACTTCCGAGGACTTCGTTCCGACCACCGAAGCGTTGTCGAACAAGCCGATTGGCAACTGGATGGAGATTGCTCGCAACGAGGCAAGCAAACCCCACACCGTCAACCGCCTGTAGCTACATCGCCAGGGGCGACCTTCGTTCTTTATGAATGATTGGTCGCCCTTGGGTGCGCACTTCATCCAATGACTCCTCGTCACCCCACCCCTGCTTCGGCGGGGGTTTACTTTAGACTAAAATGCAAAAATGTGATATAATTGTAACCGATATTGCCTCGACTTATAGAGTAGAGGCATGATTTATGCATTATTATGACAAACGTTGAAACACTGACTAATACGAACGAAGGATACGTCTATTCAGAAGACGATTTTGACGGCTCTAGCGCCGCTCCTCTTTTGATTGTTGGTGAGCACGCAGACAAAGAACTTATTGCTGCACAGGATGCGCTTGCACATAGCTTTGTTGAGCTCGCACACGCCGAACTTGGCAGTTTTATTAAACCCTCAGTCGTGAACTTTGTTGGGCGTTCTGTCGTTTCGCGAATGCATCAACGTGAAGGCTTAAATGCTGTCAGCTATAATCAGCGATCGAACTGGATGCCTGACCGTGATGCATTAGGGTCATTAGGAACCCGTGTATATATACGAGATATTTGCATGAAGGCTTTACGTGGCAAAGGCAGCCCTAATGAAAATGAGATTGCGCGACAATTATTTGGTATGCAATCGGTTGAATACGCGAACCTTACTATCATCGGTGACGCCCGAAAAGACCTTGAGCCTCAAATGTGGGACAATGTCAGTCAACTCATTGGCGCTGACGCAACCCCGCACGCAGACCAAATGTATAGCCAGCAAGTGCTTGGATTTGACCGTGACATACGTACGAGTGCCCATATTGGAGCAATGCGTATTGGTATGAAACGGTACTTAGGTGAAACCGAATATGGCGCAACTGTCAAAGCGCGCACGACTGCCATTGTGAATCTGAGCCCGTCAACTGGTGTGGATTCAGACTTAGTTGACCTGTTTAGAGAAACAGCCATTCAAGGAAAAAACATCACTGACCTTCCTGAGTTTAAGGCTGCAGTAAAATGGCTTGTTGAAACTGAACTTCCTTCAGGCCTTGTTTTAGCACGCAACGAAACGGTTTATGGAACGATGGCTGCGAAAGATTATAAAACGCGTAACCGCTAGTCGTTTAGTCGAAAACCCTTTGCTTCAAGTAATGGTCGAACAGCTTTTATAACTGCGAATTGGATTTTCTCTCGCGGTAACATTTCAAGGTTACTCTCGGCTGTAGTATTGATATGGCGCACTCGGTCTGGATATAATTCAGTCAGTAACATAAATGATTCATTCGCATTGCGGAGGTGTTCAGGGTCAGCTTCGTGAATATCGTGTGATTTGTCGGTGTATGTACGTGTGCCTGCCATTTTTTTAGCAACGTAAGCTTGTGCGAGTTCTGGCGCGAGTGTAAACAAAAGCGTTAGGTCGGGTTCGGGTAGGTTGTTTTGTCCATACTCGGTTTCGGCGTTCTGCTTAATATATGCAATTCGCCCTTCGGTTGTAGGGATCTTGCCGCCCTGATGTCCACTATTTGATTCCACGTAACGATCGAGAATTTGAATACCGCCCTCGTTAAGCCATTCTTCAATTGGACCAATATTCGCGAGTCGATCTTGTTGGTAGAGTAGTCCTGCATCCTCTGAACTTACATCGAGCCCGAGGTTGCCGTTTAGATAATTTGCAACGTCCTTACCTGTAGGTGTGTTGTACATAGGAAACCCGTCGAGTTTCGCTGGCAAACCCAAAGATATAAGGTATTCATATAACAATGCACTTTGAGTGCCCTTGCCTGAGCCATCGCCACCTTCAAAAGTAATTAACGCGCCGTGTTCGATATTATTTTGACTCATATAGTTAAAAACTTTCTTTTCTAATTAGTGTATGAAATATTACGCAGCCAACATTCCCATGTCTTGGGCACGACGTGCATTCAAGTCTGCAACGTCCTTGTATGAATGAGGTTTCATGCTCTCTGGTTTCCAAGCTGCCTTAAGCTCATCAAGGTGATCAGATGTAAGGCTTTGATACTTACCGGTAGATTTGGCGTATTCGGTCGCTACTGGCCCAGTTGCCGAGAAGACAATTTGTGCAATGCGGTAATAAAGCGGCAATGGTACGTATTCGTTTTCGTTCAGGTTATTAACTTCCATTGTCCAACGGTTAATGTATCCAGGGTCACCCCAGCCGGCACAGAAACAGCTTGCAACACCAATGCGCCCCGTAGTACTTCGAGATTGCATGCTGGTAGTTCCAGGCGCTTGGATGCCAATAAATTCATCAGTGTGAGCAAGGATACGTTCGCGTGGGCGAAGAAGAATGAGCGGGTGTTCGTCGTCGATGTTTTGTAGGTTTGGGTGACTTTCAAAAGCTAGCAGTTGGCGCTTCTTATCGTCTTCATTGAGCCTGTCATTTGCGCGAATTTCTTTAAGTACCTTGTCGATGACAAACCTGAATGGCTTTGCCTTTAACGGTTCGCCAAAATATCGGTTAATGTCTTCTTCTTCAAAGGGGTTAAAAATTGCAGAAATGTTGCGTGCATCACCGGCGAGATAGAAATTCTCACCAAGCCGTACGTCAATACTGGAGCCGTTAACTTTAAGTGGCCGCGGTTCACACACTACATGACCTAACTCTAAGCCAACTTCAAGTTCACGGTCGCTATAAATACCACTACCTATAACTCGGTTATTTAATACTTTGACGGGCGCCTCGTTGAGTTCGCGCTGGTCTGCAACAAGAAAATCATCAAACGATTTACCGAAATTTTCTTCTATCCGAAACACTTCGTGTCCGGCAATGTTGTCGAGCTTTACGCTCCCAGCAAATTGTTCATAGTTAGTGGACTCACTCATTAAAACTCAACCCCATTAAATAATTGCGTGCCCACCCAATTTGTTTACTAAGATAATAATGACATACTTTTTTGATGGAAACAATTACAGATTCGAATAATGGTAATATAAGGACATGAACTCAATAGTTGTCGCCTTCGATGCCGTTCGGACAATTGGTCGCAACGGTGGCCTACCTTGGGAGGGTCAACTTCCTGCTGATATGCGTCATTTCAAAGAATTAACGGAAGGCGAATCAATTATTATGGGCCGGCGAACGTTCGATTCTCTGCCTGACGATTATCGGCCGTTGCCGAATAGGCGTAATATTGTGCTTTCGCTTTCCGCAGCTGCTATTGAAGGTGCTCTCGTCGCTCATAGTTTAGATGAAGCATATGAACTTGCCGGTGAAAACCCACTGGTTATTGGTGGAGCTGATATTTATCGCCAAGCCCTTCCTACTGTTGATAGAGTATTTGCGACCGAAATTATGGCGCGAACCGTTGGTGGTGATGCGTTCTTCCCTAACCTGCCTAAAAATGAATGGCAAGTAACCGACGCGCAAGACTTCGAAGCTGACGACCGAAATAAATATGATTATTCGTTTGTCACCTATCTTCGTCGTAATCCGATTCAATAATCGGGTTTCAAAGAAAGTAGATGAGTTGCCCCGATGAGCCGGCGATGAATAAAATCCATCAGCCGGCTCACCGAAGTAGGTGGTGGTGTTACTTCGAAACCTCACCCTTGATGGTAGGGTGCGGGTTGTAGTTCTTGATCACGAAGTCCTCGAGCGTGTACTTGAAGATTCCTTCTTCCGGCTTGTCCGAAGGCAAGGCCGGGTTGATGAGCTCCAACTGAGGAAGCGGTATCGGCTCTCGAGAGAGCTGTTCCTCTACCTGCTCGATGTGGTTGGTGTAGATGTGAACATCGCCACCAGTCCAGATGAACTCCCCGGCCTTCAGGTTACACTGCTGTGCAACCATTCGCGTCAAAAACGCATAGCTGGCGATGTTGAACGGGACGCCGAGGAACATATCAGCGCTTCGCTGGTACAGCTGGCACGATAGCGTTCCATCGCTTACGTAGAACTGAAAAAGGGCGTGACATGGCGGAAGTGCCATGACGTCCACTTCGTCAGGGTTCCACGCCGTAACAATGTGCCGGCGTGAATCCGGGTTTGTGTCGATTGACCGTACCACCTTGGTAATTTGGTCAATTCCCTGCCCGCTCGCGCTTGGCCAGTTGCGCCACTGAGAACCATACACCGGTCCGAGATCACCGTTTTCGTCGGCCCACTCGTCCCAAATGCGTACTCCCTTTTCCTGAAGCGAACGAACATTGGTTTCTCCTCTGAGAATCCAAAGCAGTTCCTCGATCACCGCTTTCTTGTAGATTTTCTTGCTGGTGATGAGAGGAAATTCCTCTTCCAGATTTTCGAAGCGAATCTGTCGACCGAACACGCTAATCGTGCCGGTGCCGGTTCGATCTTCCTTTTTGACGCCGTTTGTAAGCACGTCTTCAAGAAGATCTTCGTACACTGTTGCGCCCAATAGTCCTCCTAAGAACAAGGCATGCTGAATGCACGCCACCATGAGTAACTATACAGGCTTTTATTATACTTTTCCACAGAGATAAAATACGTTTTTTCCATAATGCTTGCACAAATTACCAATTTATGATATATTTTGCGCAGAAGACGCGCTTACAACAAACACGCTTTCGTCTACAAAAAGTAAAGAGGAAGGGGCATCGCATGACGATGGCACGCCAAAATGAATTCGAACTAACTTTAAAAAGGGGTGAGGATTCTGTCCTCGAGTCGGCCTCGCCGGATACAGACGGAAGCACTATCGTTCGAGGTTATGACTTTGTACCCGAACAAAAAACGCACGGTGTTGATAGTCACCAAGAAACTGCATATATTCTCGATGCAATATTTGACGAATACGTAAAAGCGCTACGTAATCCAAATCTAGAATATACATACGAGTCAGGGGTTTTCGACTCAGAAATTAACGACAACAACCCTTGGGGTGAGCCAATTCCAGTAATGACTACTATTGGTCGTGATGAAATTCTTGCACTTAAACGTGCGGATTTATCACTGTACGCTAGGGGCTCAATGAGTTCAGGTGCACTAAGTTTTGATGCTGCTGCGCTTCCAAAAGACGGCCCAATTACTTATGACACTATTTGCGAAGCATATGTTGAAGACAGCATTTCTCGTGCGATCGACCGTGCAGACCACCCATCACACATTCGTTCCGGTGAAATTGACGAAGAGGCAAACAATAAGTTTGTCGAAGCTATCAAAGGAAGTTATGAAAATATCGGTTCCGCTGCGATTAGCGCAATTAAATGGACAGCATCTCTTTTTTCGGGACCTATCGATACAACTCCCTATGCCGATGACAACCGAGTTCATGAAGCAGCACCAGGTCACCCAGCTGACCCTGAGGATTTAACTGGCGATACGCTTACTGTTACGTTAAAAACCGTTAAGCCCCTTTAGGCAAGTAAGGTAATAAAAAAATCCGCCTCTCTCGAAGCGGATTTTTATTTGGGTAACCGTTAAACTAGTTAGCGATATTCTCAACTTTAATAGCTGGACCCATAGTAGTGCTTACGCTGATTGAGCGAATGTAGCTACCTTTGATGCTTGTTGGCTTTTGTGAGTTAAGACTCTCGAAGAAGTTACGAGCGTTTTCAGCGATTTTGTCAGCGCCGAAGCTTACTTTACCAACACCAAGGTGTACGATAGCTTGCTTGTCGACACGGTATTCAACCTTACCGGCTTTAGCTTCAGTAACGGCTTTAGCAACGTCAGTTGCAACTGAACCGCTCTTAGGGTTTGGCATAAGACCACGTGGACCCAATGAACGAGCGTATTTACCAAGACGTGGCATAAATTGTGGAGTTGCAATCAAGATATCGAAATCAAGGATGTCTTTATCAAGTTGCGCTAGGAAAGTTTCGTCACCAACGATGTCAGCACCAGCTTCTTTAGCAGCCTTGTGGTCTGCTTCAGGTGCGAATACAGCAACCTTGATAGTCTTACCAGTTCCGTGAGGAAGGCTTACTGTTGCACGAATGTTTTGGTCAGCTTGACGTGGGTCAACACCAAGTTTAACGTGGAATTCAACAGTTGCGTCAAACTTAGATGGGTTAGTTTCTACTGCAAGTGCAATAGCGTCAGCCATTGTGTAAAGCTTAGTAGCTTCGATTTTTTCAGCAACCTTACGGTAGTTTTTGCCACGACGTTCGATTAATGGACGAGTAACAGGCTTTGGACCCTTAGCAACAGAAGCTTCTTCTTCGCCGTCAACTGATGTAGTATCACCAGCTTCTTTACGAGCTTCTTTTTCTACCTTAGCTTCAGCTTCGGCGATAGCTTTAGAGCTTCGCTTGCCGGCTTTAGCAACAGGAGTGTCTTCAAGGACAGCAAGTTCTTCAGCTACAACAGTAGTACCAGTCGCTTCAATCGCGAGTTCGATCTCTTTGATAGTGTTCTTTTCGCTTAGTTCAAGACCAAGTTTTTTTGCTGCTTCAAGCAGTTCAGCTTTTTTAGCCATAGGTGTTAACCCTTTCTGTGGTGATAACGGCGGTTTTACGCCTCCCAACATTGATTTGTATACTTGTATTATAGCACAATTTGCAAGGAATTACTAGTGGCATATAGCTACTTAGTGTTAATAGTCTTCAGATTTGTATCTGTACGTTTCTTCTTTTACTACATACCCAGACTCTCTCATCATCTGAGTCGTTTCCATGACGCTGCCGAATTGTTTCTCTTTCTTTATAAATTCCTCATTAGTCATCCATTCATTGTGTTGGCCTGGGGTGTCGATAAGTTCACCTTGTGGGTTTGTGGCGTGTATCAGGCAGAAGTATTTGTCTTCGAGAAGTTCGTTGGTGTCTTCGTCGTAATCAAGTTTGTGATAAAAGCCAACGACGCGCAGGTTGGCAGTAAGCCCCGTTTCTTCTAACAGTTCGCGCTCACCTGCTTCGAGCATAGTTTCGCCCCAACGGATTTTGCCGGTTAAGTGACCCCAATAGCCGTAATACGGTTGCTTAAGGCGTTCTTGTTGAAGCTGTTCGCCTTTTTCGTTCTCCACTACGATGACGACCGATAGCTTTGGCTGTTTCTCGATTACCTGCTCGTCGGTATCCATTCGGTTGGCGTACTCTTTACCTTTACGTGTCAGTACATACTTGCCATAGGCATTGAGTTTTTTGCTAACATACCCAGATTGAGTGAGTTGTTTAACGTGAAAAGTTGTATGGTCGCTAGTAAGGCCGGCGCTTTTTTGAAGTCCACTAAAGGACACTTCGTTAGAAAGCAGCAGTGCGTGCAGCATTTTCATTTGCGCTTCGTGCGCGTTAGCCTCGTAACTCATTTGTTTGTACTTCCTCGCGTAATTTCATCCATACTTTACCAAGTTCATTGCGACCTTGTCTATCGGCGCCCCATCCCCAGTAACTATCAACGGGTGAATCTTCAACCAAGTATTCGTCATTTGTTAATAGTAGTTTGTGGAGTACATAGGGGTTTTGTTGTAGCTTGTGGCGACAGATTTCGAGCATTACCTCTGCTTTAATATCAGACCAGCCCTCGCGTTGGTGCTGTTTATTGGCTTGGGCGATTTCAAACGCTTCATGCGACGAACGGGCATTTTTAATTTGCTCCACTAGTTCTGGTGCAACGTCGAAAAAACGTGCGGCTTGATATGCGTGCTCGGATGTCATCCAAACCTCACCTTTCCACTCAACTTGAAAACTCGAAAAATTTGAGAAGACATAAAACTCGCGCTCGTAAAAACCTACTACTGAGCCATCGGTTACTAATGCTGAATCTCGGAATTGTTTAATACTTGTCATATATCGTCCCCTTATTTAATAACCTTAGCTTAAATGAGTATAAACTGGCAATCTAGTGAACCGCACTTCTGTAATGTAAGAGGTATTGCACTCCGCCCCCATTAAGCTTATGATTGAGGAATATGAATGACTTAAAATTAAAACTTCAACAAACCGCGTTCAGCGGCGAGTTGGACGATAGTGCCGAAGCTAAGGAATTTTATTCGCATGACGCTTCAATGTTTGAGATTAAACCAGAAATAATTGCTTCTCCTAAGACGGCCGAGGACGTTGCTGAACTTGTTAAGTTTGTAGCGGCTAATAAGAAAGATAACCCAGCATTGTCTATCACTGCACGAAGTGCGGGTACTGACATGTCTGGTGCTGCAATTAACGATTCAATCATCGTTGATTTCAATAAGCACCTTACGCAACTTATTAATATTGATGCTACTTCCGCTGTTGTGCAGCCTGGTATGTTCTTCCGTGACTTCGACGTTGAAACGATTAAATTCGATGCAATGTTACCTTCATACCCTGCCAGCCGCGACCTGTGTTCTGTTGGCGGAATGGTGAATAACAACTCTGGTGGTGAGAAATCACTCCAGTTTGGTAAAACTGACAAATATGTAACTGAATTACAATTTGTTTTTGCAGATGGTATTCAGCGGACAGTTAAGCCACTTAATAAAACACAACTTATTGCCAAGATGGGACAAGATGATTTTGAGGGCCGCGTATACAAGCAACTCTTCGAAATGATTGAAGCAAACTATGACCTTATTAAGGGCGCGAAGCCGAATGTAAGTAAAGACTCTACTGGGTATCACCTTTGGAACGTTTGGGATCGTGAAACTGGTATTTTTGACCTTGCGAAGGCAATCGTTGGTGCACAAGGTACACTTGGTTTTGTTACCGAAGCTACATTGAGCCTCGTACCGCGACCGAAGCACTCTGGACTACTCGTTCTATTCCTTCGTGATATCGATGACCTTGGTGAGCTTATCGCCACTGTTGTGAAGCACAAACCTGCCTCGTTCGAAGGTTTTGACGACCAAACATTACTGCTTGCAATGAAGTTTATGCCAAGTTTCCTATCGTTCTTAGGCCCTGTGAAGTTTATTCACCTACTATTCACACTTATTCCTGAAGGTTTCCAGTTGCTTCGCGGCTTCCCGAAGCTCGTCCTTATGATCGAGTTCACCGGTGAAACCGAACACGAAGTTCGTGAAAAGGTAAAAGCCCTTCACCGCGAACTGAAGCCATTCAAGGCTCGTTATGAAATTAACGGTTTTGAAGAAGACCCAACAGAAGGCTCAAGCGAAAAATTCTGGATTCTTCGTCGCCGTAGTTTTCAGTTACTTCGTAGCAAGGTGAAAGATAAGCACACAGCACCGTTCATTGACGACTTTATCGTTAACCCTGAACACTTGCCTGAGTTCTTCCCTAAGATTCGTGAAATCATCAAGAAGTATAAACTTTTCGCAACGATTGCCGGACACATGGGTGATGGTAACTTCCACATTATTCCACTTATGAAGCTGGAAGACCCAAACGACCGTGCCAAGCTTGAACCTGCGATGCGTGAAGTGAATAACCTCGTGCTGAGCTACAAGGGTTCAATTAGTGGTGAACACAATGATGGTTTGATTCGTGGCCCTTGGTTGAAAGATATGTATGGTGAGGAAGTGCTTAACTTGTTTAAGCAAACAAAAGATATCTTTGACCCAGAGCACATATTTAACCCGAACAAAAAGGCTTACGCGACTTGGGATTACACCTTCTCGCACATTCGCGAACACTTCTAGGCAAGCTGCTAGATAATAAATAACCTCCTTCATCGGAGGTTATTTATTTGAATCAGGAATAAAAAATAACCCGCCAACTTAATGACGGGTTATTTTAAAGAGTTGGTTGACTATGCAACTACTTCAACGCCCATAGAGCGAGCAGTACCAGCAATAACCTTTACGCGGCCATCAACATCGATTGCGTTGAGGAAATCTTTCTTGATTTCAGCAATTTCTTCGAGTTGGGCACGAGTAATTGTACCGACTTTGTCAGTGTGTGGCTTTGCGCTACCTTTAGTGATACCGACTTTTTCACGGATTAGGTCATCTACTGGTTGGCCAAGGCTGTTCCATGTAAATGAACGGTCTTCGAACACTTGAATGTGAACGATAACGTCTTTACCCATAAGGTCTTTAGTCGCGTCGTTAAATGGATTGATGAAATCCATCATGTTTAGACCCCATTGACCGAGTGTTGAACCAACAGGAGGACCTGCAGTTGCACGACCAGCTGGGATACGTAGTTTTAGATTACCAATAATTTTCTTAGCCATAATTCTCTTTCTTGTATCAAATGATACGGTTGCTTACCCGTTAAGGTTCGCATTGTACTAAATATTGTTGAAGCTATATTTAGTGCGTAACTAACCTATTGTAACAGATTAGAGTGACAATATCAAGCGGAGCGCGTCCAGCCTCTATGCTTATTGCTCGTCTATAAACAAATCGATAATCTTATTAACCCGCGCTTCCCTGCGTGGATTATTGTCATCAAAGAAAGCGAAATCAAGTACTTTCTTGCGTTCGTTTATAACTTTTTCACGTTCAACTTCGTCTTTAATGGACATACTTAACGTTTCGGCGAAATCATGTTCAGCCTGAAGTGCGTCAATTTTTCTCTGCGCAACAACAACGAGCCTCGCAATTTCATGCAGAGGCTCGCTTTTTCTTTCGTCACGATCGTACGCAATGGCAAGAATTTCATTAAGAACCGTAATTAGGCTTGTCGCCTGGGCAATAGATAAAAGTTCTGGCATCGTACGATCGCGCAAATAGTACGGTTTCTTCTCAGATGAGTGATTAAACTCACCTTCCATACCTAGACCTTTGTTACTTGGAGAGCGTCAAGCTCTACTGAAGTGTCACGGCCGAACATGCTGACCATAACTTTGACTTTACCCTTTTGGTTGTCAATTTCAGAGATAGAACCGTCGAAGCCCTTGAATGGACCGTCGGTAATGCTGACAACTTCGCCTTCTTGGAAGTCGATGAAGTGCTTTGGTTCTTCAACACCCATTCGCTTCTTGATTTTACGAATTTCGTCTTCGTATACAGGAGTTGGTTGTGTGCTGGTTCCTACGAAGCCAGTGACGCCAGGTGTGTTACGTACAATGTACCAAGTTTCGTCAGTAAGTTTCATTTCAACAAGGGCATAGCCTTGGAAAATCTTCTTTTCAACAACTTTACGTTTGCCGTTTTTAATTTCAATTTGCTTTTCTTTTGGTACCATTACGTCAAAGATTTTGTCAGCCATGTCGACTGCGTTAATACGTTGGCGAATGCTATCAGCTACTTTTTCTTCGTAACCACTGTAAGTGTGAATGGCGTACCATTGGCGGGTTGAGTCATATCGATTTGTTGAAGTCATATAATTCCTTATTACTTAATCATTAGTTCAAAGATAAATTTGAAGAAGGCATCGAGGAGCAAAATAAGCACTACGAAGAATACGCTAAACAGAATAACTGCTAGTGTAAGACCCCAAGTTGCTTTACGGGTTGGCCAACGAACTTGTTTAAGTTCAATCCATGCACCTTTAAAATAGCGACCGATTCCGAAAAGTGCTTTAGTAAACCAGTTTGATGGTTCTTTAGCGACCTTGTGCGGCTTAAGGCCTTTCTTTGAAGACTTGATAGAATTCGTTGCTTTTGCAACTTTTGCTACAGGCTTATTCTTTGGCGTAGCCTCTGTCGCTTTAATGCGGGTGACGTTTTTTGACTCTGCCACTTTTTTCTCCCAAAATAAATAGTCTGCTTGTGCAGACTGTCAAGTAAACTATACACCATCACTAGTGTTGCGTCAATGTAGTGTATTATAAAGATAATGTTTGAAGGTATGCTTTATATCTCATATGGAGTGCTGCTCATTGTAGCAGTTCTCATCGCCCGCAAACTGCGGTTTGCGATGAGGCACTTTACTCCGCCAACCTACGATTCTAAATTAGGTAAAGACACTGACTTACCGAGCGTGACGGTATGCATACCAGCCCGTAACGAAATGCATGCACTTACCGAATGCTTAGTGAAAGTCATCGCCTCAGATTATGAAAAGCTTGAAATTATTGTTCTTGATGATGCCTCCGCTGATAATACTTCCTCGCTTATTAAGTCGTTTGCGAAAGACGGAGTTCGCTTTGTTGAAGGTAAACCGCTTCCGGCCGATTGGATAGGAAGAAACCATGCGCTCCAGGGCCTGCTACGAGAGGCTAGCGGCTCGTACATCTTATTTATGGATGTCGACACGCGTATTTCAAAAGACGCCGTCAGCAACCTCGTACGCTATGCTATTTCGCAGCGGGCAGGAATGGTTTCAGTGTTGCCTCGCCGTGAAGATGGGTTTCGCGCGAGTGTGCTGTTGTCTACTCTGCGTTTTTTCTGGGAAGTCGTATTTCATAGTAAATCATCACCAGCAACAGCTGGAAACGCTTGGCTCATTAACCGACAGCTATTATTGGATAGGTTTAATGGCTTCGAAGCATTAAAAACGACGGTTCAACCAGAGTCAAAGTTATCTGCTAGCTTAGTCTTAACTAATGAATACCGATTCTTAATGAGCACCTCTCGGTTTGGTATTGCGTTCGAGAAAAAATGGCGTTCGCAGTTGGTTACGAGTACTCGTTTATTGTTTCCGTTCCTTGAGAAAAAAGTCCTATTGGCGCTTGTTGCGATTCTCGACCTATGTATTATGCTCATCCCAGTAGCTGCCTTAGCTACTCTCGTATTCAGCGAAGTCAGTGCCGTGGCTATTATTGGTGTAGCGATCGGCCTCTTCTACGCAGCTCTCTACGGTTGGTATCTTTATAGGGTATGGGATAAGGGCTTTTTGATTGGCGCGCTGCTATGGCCATTGCTGATAGTGCAAGAAATTATATTAATCATTGCCAGCGTGTATCAATACAAGCGTCGAACAGTGCAATGGAAAGGCCGTAAGGTTTTAGTTAGTCGTCGGTAGTTCGAAGCTGAATGCTGAACCGTGGTTCAATCGACTTTTTAGTTCAACGGTTGTATGTAGTTTGTGTGCAAGTTTAGTAGATACGTATAAGCCAAGGCCGGTGCCACTGGTTTCACGAATACGGAAATCTTCGCTTCGATAGAACTTACTAAATACCTTTGCTTGGTCGCCACGGCTAATACCAATTCCAGTGTCTTTAATGGTGAATTGAATCGAGTCTTTTGTGCGCTTCGCTTGTAAGGTAACACTGCCTTCTTTTGTATACTTCAGGGCATTCGTAATAAGGTTCTGAAGGAGTTCTTCAAGGTAAAGTCGACTAACGTTAACGTTGCCAAGTTTTGCGCCTAAATCAATATCGAGCTGTAGTTTACGTGTTTCAGCCTCTTTTTGATACTTGTGGTGCAAACTGTGAAGCAAGTCGGTTACATTAATTTCTTCGGTGGCATCTGCTACGCCGCGTTCGGCACGGGAAAGTGTGCTAAGGTCGTTGACCATCTTAGCGAGGTACAACACTTGGTCGTGCGCAGTTTCAATAGAGGTTGCGAGTGTCTTGGGATCTGGTGTGTTTGACCTGCTAATAAGCACCCCGATGTTTGATAGTGTTCCTTCGACAATTGTAATTGGAGTACGAAGCTCATGGCTGACGACGCCAATAAACTCGTCACGCTCTTCCTCAAGGCTCTTCTGCTTCGTTACGTCGCGAAGAATGACAATATACCCACCTTGTTCTTCACCTTTCTTAAATGGGCTGTATGAGCTTCGAATAGGCGCAAAAGTAATTTCAAGTCGAATAGATTCGCCGTCACGATAGGTATGGTTGAGGTCGTCGCGGCGAGTAGCTTTTTTTGTACCCTTTAAAATAGTAAGTAGGTTAACTTTGTTCTTATCGACATCCGTAAGGCTAAACAACTCACCAATATTCTTGCCTTTAATACTGTCGTTTGTATCCAGCAAATCAAGTGACGCAGCATTGTACATAAGTACTGTACCCTTTTCATCGGTACTGAATGTTGCGTCAGCAAGGTTATTGATAATAGTAAGGATACGGTCGTACTGCAAGCGTTCGCGCGCCCGGCTGCGTACTAAGCTTTGGCGGCGAGTTTCTTGAACAGAAATAAGTGAAACAGTGGCAATGCCTAAGAAAATGATACCCGCAACGCTTAAGAACATATCTAGTTGCACGTCTGGATAGTCTACGAACCGAATAGATCCATCGATGATAACAGTAATGATAATAGAAGCGATACTTGCAATTAACGCCAGGCGCCCAAAGTATAAGTTGGTAGCGATGAAAAGCAGTACGAATAAGGTTGCGAATGGCTGAGAGAACCCAGTAACGAATACGAGGGTAGTTAAGGCGATAACATGATACATAATAAGGCGACAAGCCCTGTCGAACTGCGAACGGGTTGGCGTGAAGAAATAATAAATACTTACGGCAATCCAGGTAAGGGCCACGGCAATCGCAATTTCTGGGCCCGCGTAATATACGTCAGGAATTATATCGAATACAACTAGGTAACTGTAGATTGCTAAAACAAGTGACGAGAGAAGACCAACATACCGCATTGCTCGATCAGACGCTTTACTATATTTGGGGTGGGCCTCATCCATAATTGCTTATGATTATAACCGTTCGATGTGTATTTGTATATCAGATATTATATTGATGGTGCTTCGGCTTTAAGTAGCTTGCGGTGCAAGCTGTATTTAGGGTCGCCTTCTCCTACTAATTTCCAGAAATCTTGGCTATGGTTCATTTGTACGGTATGCGCTAATTCGTGCACGAGTACATAATCAATAAGCTCGAACGGAAGTTTCATTAATGCAATGTTCAGGCTAATTGTGCCGTTGCTACTGCAGCTCCCCCATCGCCCACTGGCATGTGAAAAACGAACTCGTTCGTATGAAAAGCCAAGCTGTGCGGCTAAGTATGCGAGTCGCTTTGGCAAATAACTCTTCGCTTCAACACGCAGGGCGGCAATGACACTGTCGCGCACCGCCCGTTCAATCTGCGGGTCATTCAGTGTTGAGCCTGCCGGAAGTTCAATAAGAATATGTTGGCCCTTAACCTTCGTTGAGAAGCTCGCTGCTGGACGCACTATAAGAGTGTGACTCTTGCCGATCTGTTGACCATCTTTGAAATCATTTTTTGGGTTAGATTGCTTAAGAAGTTCGCGTAGCGCTGGCCGAGAACTTTTCAAAAGTCGCTTCAGCAAGAATATTGGCGCATACATAGGCATCGAAGCACGCAATGTACCATCGGGGGCTACTCTTAGGCGTACTTGAGTTGCTTTCGCGCTTCTACGTACTGTAATTTTGCCAAACTCATCATCTTGGATAATTGGCATGTCGGATTTACCTAACTACTATGTTGCCTGTTTGTCGTGGACTAGGTGGCTCTACGTGTGTTTCTGGACGGCTGCCAGCAAGTTGTTTTAAGACTGTTTTAATTTGGGTTGCATAGGTGTGTTTACCGCTAATAACGGTTGCTTTTTCTTGTTCGGTTGGCGCTTGAAACGCGTTGAATGCAGCATCAAATTCACCAACTGTTAAACCAGAACCGGTTGGCCGAGGGCGCGTTGCGCGACGTTTTGCTTCGGAAGGTTCAGTTTGTACCCAGACAACCAATGTTCGGTACCCTGCTTTGGTAAGCGTGTTGGTAATTTGGGCGCGTTTTGCCTTTGTAAGATTTACCGCTTCAATAAGAAAAGTGCGGTTCGTTTTCAGTACTTCGTTAAGCATTGTAGCCGATACTGCTTCGGTTTGAGCGGCGTTTAAACCAGCCTCGAAAGCAATTCGGGATTCATTAATAATTGGCGCCTTAAAGGTATCAGCAAAGTGTTCAGCAAACGTACTTTTTCCAGAACCAGGGATGCCAACCATAACAATGGCGTGCGGACTCGCAGGGGTAATCGGCTTCATATATGACAGTATAGCAAATAAAGGGTATGGTTGTCAGGCTTTAAATCAATTTTCGTAAAGTGTTGTATCAGAGAGTGAACTATCGCTGTAGGTGGTATCGACAATGGCCTCAGAATCACCCGCTAAGGCATCTGCAGCTTCGTTTACGCTCGCTTCTGTATCGGTTGTGTCTGTAACAATAATGCCGCCCGGTTGGTCACCTGTGGCGTTCTGTGAGGTTTCAGTCGTATCTTCTGTATTCATAGATTGCCATACAAAGTATCCAGCAAGTAACCCGCCAATTAAGACGATTGCTGCAAGGGAAATAATAATAAGTTTTTTTGATGATTTCTTTTGCTTTGGAAATGGGTTGGCATTTACTTGAAATGCCTCTTCTTTCAATGCACCTGCAATGTCGGTTGACGCTGATAGCGGAAGTGATTCTGGAGCTGTACTGTCAACAATAATCAATTCGGGCGCAGGCTGAGGTGGCTGAACAAGTTCAGGTGAGATGAGCGGAGTCGCTGTGTCTTCGAATGTCGTGTCTGGTTCTTTCTCTTCTATCGCAACTGGCTCAGGGATGTCAGCAAGAGTAGGCGCTTCTTCTTGTGGATGAATGACTTTAGAAGTACCCTCTTCGGCTTCAAGTACGCCAATAGCTTCGAGTGCGAGTAGATCAGCTTCAGGTGATGATTCTTGTGGTATGAAAGTCGCCGGGTCAACGCCGGGTGCGCTATTTACGATGATTTTTTTAGGTTCATCAGGAGTTTGAAAGGTTGGATTCATTATTCATTCCCCTGTGTCGTAACAGTGTTTTGTTTCAGCCAGGCAGCATAATCGCGTAGTGCCGGCACGGCGTTTTCTTTAACAGCAGCCTTGACCGCAGTGCTGTTGGTGCGAAGTGAGGCTAATTCTATACGGGCTGTTGCTAAAGCGCTTACAAATTCACCGGCTCCCTCGCCGCATACAGCTGATTGAGCTGTCACAAGTGAGGTGTTATATATTTTGGCTTGATATGCGTAATCGCTAATTGCCTTCGTGACACTGTCGCGAGCAATAGTAAGTTTGTCGACAGCATCGTATTTAGCTTCAGTTGCAGACGAAACGAGTGTATCAATTTTACTTTTAATCGCAGCATATTGAGCGGTATGTTCGGTTTGTGCAGTTGTTACTGCGGCTGCATGAGTAGCAATTTTTTGCTTTGCGATAGAGCAGCGATTTTCAGCAACCGGCTGTTCGGTAGCTGTTTGGGCATGGGTTGTAAGGGGTATAAGTGAAATAACCAAAGCGAAACCAAGTACAGAGATACTGGTGCGTTTTATTCTATTCACAAACTGAACTCCTTAGTGCTTACGTTTTAAATAGTATAGCACTGGCGTGTTTCGTTTTGCAAAAACAGGTTAGGCTTCAGGTTAAACTTTAGCTTTTTTCTCGAGCAGCTTGTCGTGAAGTTCTTTGAATTGCGCTTGCATAACGTCAAGTTCGGTATCGGTAAGGTCTTCGATATCTACGAATTCAGTACGAGCACCACGGCTTCCCTTAATAAGCTCGTTCAGCTTAAGTTGCATAGCGCGAGCGTCGCGGTTTTGGGTGTTTTGAATGGCAAATACCATCAAGAACGTAACAATTGTTGTAGTAGTATTAATAACCAATTGCCATGTGTCTGAGAAATGGAAGAATGGGCCAGAACTAATCCAAACGACAATAAGAAGGATGGCAAGCAGGAACGCTACCGGTGAACCAAGCTTCGCTGAAACAATCATTGATACACGGTGAAATGAATCTTTTGATGGCTTTACAACGGGTTCAGTTACTTCAGGAATGATGTGACGAACAATTTTTACGTGAGGGTGGCGAGGTGATAATCTTTCAGTTTCTATATTCATGGCAGTAGTATAGCATTTTGTATTATATTGAGCGAAATTTAATAGAGCACCCCATTGAAGGGGTGCTCTGGTGTGAAAGCGGTTCACGACCGTTGCGAAGAAGCAGCTTCGCACTGTTTAGTTGGGCAGTAAATCTACACCGAAGTGCTTCATTACTGCAACCGGGTCAAGGAACGTCAAACCGAACTTGTAAGCCTTGGGCATCTGATCGATCCATGGCTGCGTGTCGGTTCCTGGCAACACCTCGATGTGCAGGTGGGCGCCAGTTGAATGTCCGCAATTACCGATTTTGCCAATTTGGTCACCGGCAGTGACTTTATCACCAACTTGAACGGGAACGTTATCGCCATTCATGTGCATGTACGAAACTTTAAAGCCCTCGTCGTGCACGATAGTCAGCGAGTTATCGCCATTACAGCCGCGATTGATTGGCGACACAACAACAGTTCCAGAAAAAGCAGCATACACTGGCTTCCCTAGAGAACCGCCGGAGTAACCCGACAGGTCGATGCCCTTGTGAGGCTTCACTGCTGGGTAGTTAGGGTCGTTAAACCCACCACCGTAGCTGACGCTATAACCTGGGTCGAGCGGTAGGTGTGCACCATTCGCTTCTGCGCAGGTTTCACCCTGCACCCCAGCGATAAGCTCGTCACCCATGTCATCCCAGATCCATGTGGAGTTGTAAGCCTCCAGGTCGGGAATCTGCACGGCGATTGCCGCATCTTTGTGTGACAAGCTATCTTTATTTGGAATTTTGTCGAGTGCATCAAAGAACGCCGACGTGGAATCGGTGACGTTCAAGATTTGCTCCATGGTTCCCCAACCCTGGCTTGGCCTCTGTTGAAAGAGTCCAGCACTATCCCTGTCTCCGTACGGGAGATTGAGCAGCCCTGATTCCTGCATAGCAGTTTCGAGGGCTGTTTGGATTGAGTAAGCGGTTTCTTTTCGGCTGTTGCCAACCTCAATTATCCGCTGCGCATTTTCTTTTCTCTCCTCGAGCTTCCCTTTTCCGAACCACGGTTTCCCGAAGTGTGCATCGAATTTTGGACTCTCTTGAAGAGTTACTCTGCCGGTTAAATCGTCCGGTGATGTACAGCTGCCTGAGTTGTTCGCTGCGGTAAAAATCAGCGGCAATGCTACTACAGACATCGTAATCAGGAACACGGCGGCGATAAGTATCGCAACGAACTTCTTCAACCTTTCACCTCACTTCCGAAGCTACTTTCCATCCCTCTGGGGTATTAACCCAGAGGGATGTGTGTTGGACTGAATATGCCAACACGGGCTCCCCGTTCCTGGTTGAATTCAGGTTCAGATTGCTCGTGATGAAACAATGGGTGTTCTCCGAATCTTTTTCAATCGAAAAACTACTCGTGTTGCGATTTACTTGCACCACAAGTCCGTCGACGTCTATTGATACTGCTGAGTACTCCTCGCTGATGTACTGGGCCGTCGCTACTTTCTCAAGCAACGGCAGTTGTTTAGCCGGGTCAACTGTCATGTAGGCGGTTTCAAATGCCCACACCTGTTCTTCCGTCGGCTGGTTAGCCCCGGATATATCCTTGTAAACAGGAGGCGTGTCATCTTCACCTACGACAAGTGGGTCTGCACTGGCGGTCGGTGACGCCTTGGCATCGGGGTTTTGAAACGGTTTTGCAACCGTCACCCAAATGCAAAGCGCCACCAGGCCGCCAAGTACAAGTACTGCTAAACTGGTTCTGAGAAAGAGGCTCCCGTTAAAGCGCCTCCCCTCTTCACTGCTCATTCGGATCACCTCCAATATAAACGGTTCCGTTGTTGAGCGCGTAACGACGAAGGTCATCAACGCTCATAACATCTGGACGGTCAAGGATGGCATCTGTTGCCGAGTCCGTCTGGATCATTGCTAATTCATTCGGAGTTACGAAAACACGAATCTTACGCGGCAGCTCCGAAGGGCCAAACGACGCAATAAACGTGTACCGTGGCAACATCGGCAAATCCCGCTGGAAGTCACCTAAACGGTACCTGTCGCCAAGTTCGTTCAGAATTTCCGGAAGGTTCTGCTGATGCCCCAGGAACGCGAATCCCTGGTTGTTGATGATGGTCTGACCAAGGTTCCACAGCTCGCTATTCGTGCCACCCTTTCGGATGCTCGACGGACGGTGTGAAGCCGACATGCTCACAAGGTGCGTACCACGAGCAATTTCTGTCGTGAACGCATTAATGCGAGCATAGCTAAGGTCATCCATCGACTTGTGCTTCTCGTCATCCAGCTCGAAGTGTGGCAGCAGGTCTGTCCTGTTACCTTCGATCATGGAGATTCTGAAGTTGTTGTCGATGATGCGTGCGAATCTTTGAACTTCCGGAAGAAGGCCTCGCCAGTCTTTTGTTGTCGCTCGCTGAGTGTACAGGTCGTACAGCGAATTTTCGCGTCCGATCATTGTTCCAACCGGACCTCGTAGCAAGTCGTATCCCATTCGCTGAACCTCTGATCCAGCTGCTTGAACGTCACGTGCGTAAAAATTGTCCTTTGCAGTTGCAAGGTTGATAACCTCTTGGCTACTCAGGGACATTGACGTTGTTTCTCGTAGGTCTTCGGCGATGTTCTTCTCAGCTACTGTTCGTTGCCAAGACTCTCCTTCTTTGACTTCCAAGTCCTTGTTATTGACCTCGATGAGGTTAGCAAGGCGCTTTTCCATCTGCCCTTTGAGCTTCGTGTCGAAATCGCTGTAGTAGTTAAGGATGTGCTCCTCCGTAAGACTACCGACAATCTTAAACAGCAGCGGTGCGTCCCACTGGTTCTCCGGTGCCTGCAGTAATACCGACAGGGCAATTCGGAGCGCCGTGAACTGATACCCCTTGAGGGGCTGGAGGTTTGAGAACTCGGCAATGACTCGCGCCATGTCCAAGACACCCAGTTCGTAGGAGGTGCTGTCTTTTGTATTAAACAACCGAGGTTCAAGCGGGTTGAACTTCATCTCGGCCATCTTGAAAATCTTGCTTTTGACAACGGCACTAAATGCGCCGTATTCGCTTTCGTTTGCCTCGGGCTTGTAGTCGTTGATAGACACGCGCATTTGGCTAAATCCAGCGGCCAGAACCATTGAACGGATTGCGAGAATCTTCAGTAGCGTTGATTTTCCGAAACCAACGTCACCAAAGCAGATACCGAACTTCGTGTTAATGATGCCCATTTTCTTGAGCATCCAAAAGTCGACAAAAACAACTTCTCTGGTTTGTACGTCAATACCAATCGGAATTCCATTCGACTCAGCAAAAGCTGGGCCGGCAAAAGGATGACCGAGTGCCATAACGTTTGTTGGGCCTGCGAAAACAGACGACTTAACAGACATACTCTCCTCCTTGCGGAAGTTCATATATTTCACAATTTGCGAAATATTCAATTTTTAAGGTTCAGGATGTATATGACACCCCTGTTTTGTCGCTAAATATTTAGCAAAAAAACATGAATGTTATGGAATTTGCTTCCGGTCTTCACATAACTGCGAAGACCGGAAGCGTGTCCCTCCAAAATTTCTCTAACGATACTCAGAACCGATTGATCCCGTACATCCCGCTAATAGCGGCATCTACCATCAGCGCGGGTTGCGTAACAACCTTTGCGTCAAAGCCTGAACTCCTGAGCAAGCCAACGATTTCTCGTTGGGCGATCTCGTTGTTGTCCAAACTCGGGCAAACCACCGTCCAAAGGTAATTAAACAGCTGGGCGATGCTCTGCGCGGAGATGATGTTGGTCTGATCTTGTTTTTTCTGCCGACGACGCAAAAGACGGGGGTCTCTCACTATCTTCTTGCTATTCATCGCCTCTTCAATGCTGATGAGGGCGGACTGGCCGATAAGCTGCTGCTTCGTTTCCTTGTCACTGGAAACGGATTCTGCAACCATGGCTCGGCGAATCCAGCCATATCTCGAAAGCTTGTATTGCAAAGCCCGAAACTCGTCTGCACGAATTGACTCAGGAAGCCGTGTGATTCGAATGACCGAGATGAAACTCTGGTCAAACTGCACACACTTCTTCTTTCGATGAATTCGGACGATCTTCTTAGGGAACGCCTGAAGGAAGCCGTCGAGCAGTTTGGGCAGGTTAGGGTCACCCTTGTGGGTTTCCATAAACCTGTCAATGTCATCATCGGTCGTAGGAACGAGTCCTTGCGACTTGGCTTTGAAAAACTCATCAATGCCATAGGGATCCCAACCAGCTCGGTTGATCTCGGCCAACTCGGCCAGACCAACGGCGTGGATATCAGTGAGCCCTAGCGATTCCGCGTTTCTCAAGCCTTCGACGATAGTTCTCGCCAGCTCAATAATCGGCAGATTGACGACCTGTTGGTTCGTGATGTTCGTGACTTTCGATCTTAGCCGTGTTGACCACGGCCGTTTGATCGTCACTGCAATCAGTTGCCAGGACTGTTTGCCACCCATCGCTGCAATAGCGGGTTGCCACTGGTCAATGTTTTCACGCTGCCATTCCACGTACTCCTTCTCTGAATCCGAAAGTTGAAACTTTTCCGGAAATTGGATAATCGGATCGATCTTACCCCGTAGGTTGCTTGCCAACTGGTAGGGGTTCGATGCTGTCGTGATTTGAACGTAGGACGAACCTACCTTCATGTTGGTGTGCCGCAAAATCGAGGAGTTCATTACCGAAGTGAGTAGATTTACACTCCGGCTTTCCTCTGAGTTCGCCATGTTTGCAAAGTTTCCTCCGCGGGCTTTCAAGAACAGGATGTCGTACGGACGATCCAGCTGCCGAAGCAAACCGAACCGTTCTAACTTCCCGTCAATCACTGCCTTTACCTGGGCAAACTCGTAAGGAATTGCGCTCCTGCGACCTCTGAGATATTTCGCAAATCGCTTTTCACGACCGCTCTCATCGGCTTGCCAGAGAATCCCGCCAAGGATCCCCTCGATGTACATACCTTTCCACTCAAGCCAGACCTCGCGGTATAGCCTTCCAACCCCACCAGGGAGTCGGATAAACAAGACAACCATGATAATCATGATCAGAATGACGGTAAATGGGTACGTCACAGCTCCCAAGTAAATGAGGGCTGCAAAGATTCCCACGAACACGCCATCTGGTGCAGAGAAGTTTGTGAAAATCCTCGCCTGCAACTTGTTGTCTGGAATTTGTTGAGAGTAAACGACTGATGAATCACTCACTAGGCTCACTCCTTACGGGTGGTGGAACGAACTCGCTTGCACGTTTAGCTGCCGCGGCTTCTCTCGAGTCGACGATTTTTGTCTTGACGACACCGTACGCACCTTCGACAGCAACCCCGGCCATAGGCCCGAATTGCGTAGAAGCAGCAACTGCTCCGGCGTGTACTAGTGTGTCCGGTATTGAACTGATGAGACTTTTCATCCCACCTTCCTCGAACATCGAGCCAACGGCTGCACCAGCAAAGCTACCGACGGCATCTCTGACTGGTGTGTTGCGCTTTTCCTGAATGTCATGCATTGCTTCGTCGTAGCTCTGGGGAGGCATTGATGTAATCGCCACGTTCCCCTGAACGTCAAGGCGCCCGAAGACCTGGCTGGAAAGTCTGAAAAAGACAACCAGCAGAACCGTGGGTGCCAGTAACGCACCTGCGCTACACACGAGCGTCACGATAGCTGTAAGGCCAATCGCGTTTGCTCCTGGGATGATGTTGCGTACCACCATTGGAAGGGCGACTGCCCAGACCATTATTATTGGTGATATTACCGCAACAATCAGAAAGCTGTTCGCCGCGTTAAACGCAACAACAGCTATGTTTCCTAGAGGGCGCAGAACAATAAGCACCGGATAAACAATCAAGACGACAAGTACTACCATCTTCATTCCGAATGCCATTGCCGCAGCGAACCAACAGAAAATTACCGAAAAAATCCCAAGTACTACAACACTACCAATACCCGAGGGGCTCGACACTGCCAACAGGTTGTTGATGTCAGCGGCTTTGCCGTCTTTGGTGCTGGTGATGAAGTTGATAGCAAATTGCATGAGCCCTTTGCTGATGTCATCGATGTAGACGTAGACGCGGAAAAACAAAATTGCGTATGCGAACAACCCGATGATTGAACCGATGAATCTTGAAATCCTCAAGCTGTGATCTCTCCTGGGGTTGAGTAAAAACACCAAGAGTGTGAGCACGGCCATCGCCGTTACGAGGTACAAGGCCAAGCCGACCGAGCCGCCAAAATTCAACCTAAAAAAGTCGGTTTTGACGTTCTCTTCAGTCGGAAGTGCAGCCATCATCAGGAAGTTAATTAACTCCTTGACAGCGGCTGTGTACCAAGTACCAAACGTATTGGCGATGTTTTCGAAAAAATCTGTTAACGAACCGAGTGGATCGAACATGCCTTTTCCTTCCGGTGGGCGGAGATTTCTCTCCGCCCACGGTTTGGTTGAGCTGGAAAACTACAGCGTCGCGCAGAGGCCGTTAAGCGCATTGAGCAACGTTGTAATGACGACCAGCAGCAGGATCACCGAAATGACCGCTACGCCTACCATGGCCATCGCGCTGATGTCTTGGCCGGCTGCCCTTGACTTGACGATGTTCCACAGCGTTCGAGCGAGCAGGAAAATCAGCACGCCCACGATGACGAATTTCACGATAATGCCACCGACGCCACCGACCAGAAGGTCGAAAGCGGGGGTGAGCGCCGACGTGAAGATGTCGTTCGTGGGGATGCAGTCCCCTACAGCCATTCGAATCGTGTGCACCGCTCCGGATGCGAGTTGATTAATCATTCTCTGTCCCTTGGTTTTTGTGTGCGACGATGAGGCGTTCGATAGCCACTTCGGCGCTATGGATTTGGCTAGGTGCACCGCTTGCAAGCACTTCCACGACTCGTTTTGCAAATCGTGAAACCATCAGCGAAGTCTTGAAGGACAACGCCGGAATGTGAACACGCTTGAGATTGAACCTCTTTTGGTCATCCAGGTACCGATCGTACGGCAACAGAATGACGTTCTCGGGGTCAACGCTG